>Ga0302250_1000123_pt1 | contig 114072 bp, 111 predicted proteins | sample AAG_RA_Asp_MG_FD_193536 | JGI IMG/M metagenome (GOLD analysis project Ga0302250, IMG submission 193536) | Enriched activated sludge microbial communities from anaerobic digester in WTTP, New Holstein, Wisconsin, United States - AAG_RA_Asp | ecosystem: Engineered > Bioreactor > Anaerobic >... | reverse complement strand
CACCCAGACCAGCATCCCCGGTGTCTTTGCCGCCGGCGACGTGCAGGATCATATCTACCGCCAGGCGATCACCTCGGCCGGCAGCGGCTGTATGGCGGCCCTGGATGCGGAGAAATTTCTGGAGGGGGTAACGCCGCATTCTTCAGCCGCATAAGTTCGTTGGCTACGTCGGGTGCTTGTCAACGTAGTATTAGCTACGTCTCCGGCGCGCCCTCTTCGCCGCCTGCTTTTGCGGTCGAAGCTTTGCGGCTTACTATGAGGATATCACTGGCATGAACATCGACCCACCCAAGGATGAGAACGTTACCGCACTGCTGCAAGAGATCGGCAAGACCCTGCAGGAGAATCAACGTTTTCTGGCAGCCTTGAAACAGGACCGGCTGGACCAGGGCGATCTTGATGCAGAGGTGGCAGAGGTGACGGACGAGGAGTTTGAGGAGCTTTAAGATGTGATTTTTTTCTATGACCTGTGCATTAAAAAAGGCGCCCCCGTTTGGGAGCGCCTTTTACATTTAAGCAGGTTGCCGAGAGAAGACTAGTGTCCTTTTTTCTCCGGTTTATCGCCGTTTTTGAGCCGGTCCTCACCCTTGACGCCAATATGGCAGGTGGCGCAGCGGGTGTTGGAGGCAAAGGCCAGCGAACCGTTGTGGCAGGCGCCGCAATACTTGCCCTGGTAGAGGGATTCCATCACGAAATCGCTGTTTTCCTGGGCCTTTTTGGCCTGCATCTCGAACAGCCGGTTATGGCACATCTCGCAGGACAAGCCCTTGTCCATGTGCACTTTGTGGGAGAAGATCACGCCGCGCACCGGCTTGTCATAGACGATCGGCGCTTCGGGGTAGGCGTTGGCAAAGGCCAGGCCGGCGGCCAGGGCCAACAGGGCAATTACAGTGGAGAGCATGCGTATGGTCATCGGTTTAGTACCTCGTCGTGTAAAGTTGATTAGCCTTTGGTGTAGAACACGTTGGGACGGGTGCCGGATTCAGGGCGCAGAATCCAGACCGGCTTTTCGATCTGATGCACGATCTTGAACACGCGGTCTTCCTGGTTGGAAAGATCGCCGAAGATCCGTACATCTGCCGGACAGGCATGGGCGCAGGCGGTATCCTTCTCACCTTTGGAGATGCGGGTGTCCCAGCAGAAGTTACATTTGTCAACAGCGTGACGGGTCTCATCAAAGTAGCGGGCGTTATAGGGGCAGCCCAGCTGGCAGGTCAGACAGCCGATGCACTTCTTGATGTTCATCATCACGATGCCGTTGCTTTTATCTTTGTAGGTGGCCTTGGTGGGGCAGACACGCACACATTGCGGCAGGTTGCACTGGTTACAGAGCACCGGGATGAATTCACGCTTGCCGCCAATGGCGTCAGGAGTCTCTTTTTCAAGGATGGTGGTGCGGTAGTTGCCATGGTGCCTGGGCACATTGTTGGTAACCACACAGGCCTCCATGCAGCGCTCACAGTCGATGCAGCGGTCCTGCTGCATGACCATGCTGTAATGGGGCTTGTAGGGGTATTTTTTGGCAAAATCAGAGGCGTGGGCACGGTTGAAGGTGGAGATGGCCGAAAAAAGGGTGCCGCCGGCAAACACACCGGTGATGGCCAGGCCCATCTTGAAAAAATCCCGACGCTCCTGGTTCGAAACGTTCTCGAGCCCTTCGTTTTTCAGATTGTTCAGATCTATATGCTTGTTCATGTGTAGGTATCCTCGTTATCGGTTGCTATGGCAGTGGGTTAGTGATGTTCAACCTTGTGGCCGTCGAATACTTTCTCGCCAACCAGAAAGAGCAGAGCGGTCAGGCCAAAGCCGCCAGCGGCGATGATCCATTCATAGACCGAGGGGAAGTAGCTGAGCATATCCTTGAATTCATTGACGCCCAGGCTGTAATAGACCGGCAGCGACTGGCCGAGGAAGACCAGGTTGTAGCGCATGACGAAGATGCCGATGATCATCGAGAACGAGGCGATCAGCATCATTTTCAGGTTGCGACCTTTGGAGAGGATAAAGAGTACCAGCGGGCCGACCATGCCCATCAGGATCTCAAAGAACCAGAAGATGAAGGCGTGATGACCGACAACCTCGGAATGGACGATCGGATAGGCCCCGCCGGGTTGACCGGCTGCACCGGCGATCAGCTTCCAGGTGGTGAAGAACAGGATCACGCTGATCAGCAGGATACCGATCTTGGTGGTGACTTCCAGGGCCCGCTCCATATCGGGGGCCATCTGCTCACGGTTGACTTTGTAGCCCAGGATATGGAACAGGATGATCACGGCACAACCGGTCATCATGGCCGAGGCGATGAAGTAGATCGGCATATAGGGGCCTTGCCAGTATTCACGCCCCATCAGCAGGCCGAACACGGCGCCCAGGTTGGAGTGGGCGGCGATACCGGCTACGGAACCGCTGAAGCCGCAGATCACGGCCAGGTTGTGCTTGTTGATCAGCAGGAAGATATACTCGGCAAACATGAAGGCCAGGTAGACGCCGTAGAGGGTGCCCATCCACCAGATGTTGGAGGTCAGGTTGGGGGAGATCACGTTGTAGATTGCCATCCGCCAGGGTATCTTGATTTCGAAGGCGATTACAAAGAAACCGGACAGGATGGTAGCGATGGACAGGAAGACCGAACGCTTGGCGATCGGCATGAAATCCTGAACACCAAAGACGTGGCCGATGGATGAGACCAGACAGAGTCCGGTGGAGGTGACCACGAAAAAGACGTAGGCCGCAATCAGAATGCCCCACGGTACTTCGCGGTAGACATTGTAATAGGCTTCATGGCCCTTGAACATGGTCATCAGGCCGAGCCCTGTGGCGGCCAGTACCAGGCACAGAGCGATGAAAACCATCAGGTAGAAGCCGGTCCCGGCTGTCTTGAGCCGGTTAGCGACGCCGCTTACCAGCTCGTTCAGTGTTGCTGCGCTGTGATTGGTCATACGTGCTAGGTCCCCTTTACTCTGGTGTGTGATGGCAAATCAGTATACAGCAGTTGTTGCATTTGCAACACGCCGGTTTGTAAACGCTTTTTTCTAGCATAGGCGATGGTGAAATGCAATCCCATAAAAATACAGCACTAATCGATCTGTTGAGCTGTTGCGATGTTGCAAAATGGGGTGTTGCAATCTGTCGGGGATGCAACGCGCTCGACATGGGCGGCTGCCTTGACTTCGGCCGGGGCATCTGCTAGGCTGCGCAGACTGGTTAACTTATCTAATTAACGGAGATTTTTCTGATGGCCAAGAAGCTGTTCATACCCGGTCCGGTAAATGTGGCCCCTGAGATCTTTGCTGCCATGTCGCAGCCGATGATTGGCCACCGTATGAAGGAATATGCCGAGCTGCACGGCAGGGTTACCACCAATCTGAAACGGATGATGGCGACCGATGACCGCACCTTTCTGGCCACCAGCAGCGCCTTCGGTGTCATGGAGGGGGCGGTGCGCAATCTGGTCAAGGGGCGCTGCGTCAACTTTTGCAACGGCGCCTTTTCGGACAAGTGGCATGAGGTGACCCTGCGCTGCGGCAAGCAGGCCGATGCGGTCAAGGTGCCGTGGGGGCAGCCGATCACCGCCGATCTGGTGGACCAGGCCCTGGCCACCGGCAAATACGACAGCTTTACCCTGATCAACAACGAGAGTTCCACCGGTGTCTTCTCACCACTGGAGGAGATTGCCCACGTATTGAAGAAGTACCCCGAGGTGGTCGGTATCGTGGACACCGTCTCTTCGATGAGCGCCTCGCGGATTCCGGTCAAGGAGTTGGGCATCGACTGCTGTATCTTCGGGGTGCAGAAGGCTCTGGCCCTGCCGCCGGGGCTGGCGATCTTTACCGCCAGCGCAAAGGCGATCGAGCGGGCCAAGACGGTGGAAAACCGTGGCTACTACTTTGATTTTATGGAGTTTGTGGCCAATGACGACAAGCATAACACGCCGTCGACCCCCTGTATTTCTCTGATCTACGGTCTGGATTGTCAGTTGCAGCGGATTTTTGCTGAAGGGTTGGAGGTGCGCTGGGCCCGGCATCTGCAGATGGCGGAGCGGACCCGGGCCTGGGCCGTGGAACGGGGTTTTGAGCTGTTTGCGCCGCAGGGCGCCCGTTCGGTGACCCTGACCTGTGTGGCCAATAACCGCGGCGTTGATCTGGCCGGGGTCAAGCAGCGGCTGGGTGAGCGTGGCTACGCCTTTGACGACGGCTATGGCAAGATCAAAGGCCAGACCTTCCGGGTGGCCCACATGGGGGATCTGCAGCCGGCTGAACTGGAGGAGTTTCTGGCCCTGCTGGACGAGGAGCTGGTGAGGTAGAACAGATACGGGGCGACCGTTCGGTCGCCCCGAGAGTATCTTTCCGGGGAACTATTCTTCTTCGAAGACGTCCTTGCCGGCACCGCACAGCGGGCAGCACCAATCGTCGGGCAGGTCTTCAAAGGCGGTGCCGGGGGCGATACCGTGGTCCGGATCACCCGCGGCAGGGTCGTAGACATACTGGCAGAGCGAGCAGACGTACTTTGACATGGCGGTGGTTCCTTTCGTGGGAGATGCTGGCGTTACTGCCAGCTGATGGCCTGAACCGGGCAGCCGTCGATGGCAGCCTGAATGGCTGCCTCCTCGGCGCCGGCAGGGTCGTAGCACTCGGATTTGCCGGCGCTGTTGAAACGAAAGACGACAGGGCAGGAGCTGACGCACAGTCCGCAACTGATACAGGCGTCCTGGTCAACAACCGGTTGTTTTGTCATGGGTGTCTCCTTACAGGGTGATCATCTGGGCAAACCATACCACCAATCCCCAAGAGGGGCAAGCAGGCTGCCGTGATATGGTCTAAGGAGCTGATATGACATTCGATGTTGTTGTGGTTGGTCCCTTGGGGGTCAATTGTTTCGTGCTGGGCTGTGGGGCCACCGGCCAAGGGGTGGTGGTGGATCCGGGGGGGGACGTTGAGCAGATTCTGGCGTCGATCCGGAAACGGGGACTGTCGGTGGTCAGCATTATCAATACCCACGGTCACTTCGACCATGTGGGGGGCAACCGGCAGTTGCAGGCGGCCACCGGAGCGGAACTGTTGATCCATCCGGCCGATGAGCCGATGCTGGCCAGGGTCGCCGGCGTAGCCGGCATGTATGGCCTGCAGGCGGAGAATTCACCGGCTCCGGACCGGCTGCTGGAGGACGGCATGCTGCTTTCCTTCGGCAACCGGCAGCTGCGGGTGATCCACACCCCCGGCCATACGCCGGGTGGCTGCTGTCTGTATCTTGAGTCAGAGCAGAAGCTGATCAGCGGTGACACCCTGTTTGCCGACGGCGTCGGTCGTACCGACCTGCCGGGCGGCTCCCATGCACAACTGGTAAACTCCATTCGTAGTCGCCTTTTCACGCTCCCGCCGCAGGTGCAGGTCTGGCCGGGCCATGGGCCGGCCACTACCATCGGCCACGAACAGCAGCATAACCCGTATCTGGATTAAGGCCTATGAACCTGCAAGGAAAAACCATTGTACTGGGGGTAACCGGCGGGATTGCCGTCTACAAGGCGGTGGAACTGCTGCGCCTGCTGACCAAGGCCGGCACCACGGTACACGTGATCATGACCAGGGCCGCCACTGAATTTGTAACGCCGCTGACCTTCCAGACCCTCTCCGGCAACCCGGTGCACACCGAATTGTTTAGCCTGATTCAGGAGCAGGAGATCGGTCATATCTCCCTGGCCGATCGGGCCGACGCCCTGGTGATTGCCCCGGCTACCGCCAACTGCATCGGCAAACTGGCCAATGGCATCGCCGACGACCTGCTGACCACCACCGTCATGGCCACCAAGGCGCCGCTGCTGCTGGCGCCGGCCATGAACGTCAATATGTACGAGCATCCGGTCTATCAGGAAAATGAACAAAAACTGCGCCGGCTGGGCTATCGGCTGGTTGATCCGGAACCGGGGCTGTTGGCCTGCGGCTGGCAAGGCAAGGGGCGGCTGGCCCCGCCTGAGCAGATCTTTGCCGAGCTCTGCCGCCTGCTGACCCCCCAGGACCTGGCTGGACAGACGGTGCTGGTGACTGCCGGCCCGACCCGCGAGGAGCTGGACCCGATCCGCTTTATCAGCAACCATTCCTCCGGCCGTATGGGCTATGCCCTGGCACAGGCAGCTCAGCGACGTGGTGCACGGGTGATGCTGATCAGTGGCCCGGTGGCGTTGCCGGCTCCGGTTGGCGTGGAGCTGGTGGCTGTGGAGAGTGCCTGTCAGATGCGTCAGGCGGTGATGGAGCGGGTCGCTGACAGTACGGTGGTGATCAAGGCTGCTGCCGTTGCCGATTACCGTCCTGTGCTGCGCAACGAGCAGAAGATCAAGAAGCAGGGAGAACGGTTGACGATTGAGCTGGAGCGCAACCCGGATATCCTGGCTGAACTGGGTCGTCTGGAGCCCCGTCCGCTCCTGGTTGGGTTCGCCGCTGAAACAGCGGAACTGCAGGCCCATGCTGCCGCCAAGCTGAACGCCAAGAATCTGGACATGATTGTGGCCAACGATGTGACCCAGGAGGGGGCCGGCTTCAATGTCAGCACCAATATCTGTCAGCTGTTGTTCCGCGATGGCAGCAGTGAGCCGCTGGCGTTGATGGGCAAGCAGGAGCTGGCCGACCTGATTCTGGATCGGGTGTTGGGCCTGTTACAGCACAGGAGCTGATTCAGCCGGTTGGCACGACAAAGGGCGAGCTCTGCTCGTGGCTGGCGGTGCGCAGGATCTCCAGCAGCTCCGGCTGGTGCATGGCCCGCCGCAGGGTCGGCTTGATAAATTCTGCCCGTTCAACCCCGCCCGAGCGGGAAATAAGGCCTGATTTGTAGAGAAAGCGCAGGTGGCGTCGCAGTTCCTGAGCGGCAGTCAGGGCGGTTTCGCCGGTGGGGTCGGTCATCCAGCAGAAACTGTCGTCACCATGCTGCAAGAGATCCATCACGGCATCCATGGTGATGGCCAGATATTCCTGATAATCTTCCTCACTCAGCAGGTGGTCCGAGCGTTGCGACAGGGTGCGCATCAGTAGCTGCCAGCGCTCAAGCCTCGAGAGCAGCAGGATCGAGTTGAAGATCCGTTTGCTGTTGCCGAAGGAGAACAGGGTGGGGGCCATCACCCTCCGCAGCAGGCTGTCGTCCAAGCTGCGTCCGTTCTGACAGACTGAGCGTGCCCGCTCCCAGGTGGCCGGTGTTACAAAGGCCTCAAAACGCATCTCCCAGTAAGTATGGCGCAGCGCTATGGTGGAGAAGGAACGAATGATCTTGTAGGGCACGAAATAGTTGTGGGCCACCATGTCAGCGGCCAGGTGGCAGAGGTACCCCCAGGCGCAGGCTCGCTGCGAATCGGTGCTGGCCGCCTGCAACAGCCGACTGCCCACCCGCCAGCGGTGGCAGTTAAGCAGGTAGTGGGTGTATTTTTTGCCCACGATGATGTCGGCCGCCATACAGCCATAGAGGAAATCGTCGCTGGCGCCGGCCAGCAGGGCGGCCAGGTTGGGTGGCAGTTGCGGGAGTCGTTGCAGGACATCCAGGCCGATGGTCAGGTGGGTGCCGCCGCCCCAGGCCAGGGCCTGATCAGGCAGCAGCAGGCAGCAACAGCAGAGTAGTGCGAGACGAGTCATCATGCAGGTAGCTTACTGCGGGTCGTCGGGAAAAGCAAACCAGGAGCAGATGCGATGCCACACAGACTGACACCCGGCGCCATGTATGCCTCAGTATACAGCTATCTGCAGGAGCTTGAGGAGAGCGGTGTGGACGGTGTGCCGCATGACGAGTCTGCTGTCAATGAGGCAGCGGGACTCTCCGCTGCGCAGTCCGAGCCAAAAACATTGGCAGAGCTACGTCAGCTGCTGGGTGATTGTCAGCGTTGCGGTCTGGCCGCCACCCGCACCAAGCTGGTGTTCGGCATCGGCAACCCCCAGGCGCGGTTACTGTTTGTCGGTGAGGCGCCGGGCGCCGACGAGGATCGTCGTGGCGAGCCTTTTGCCGGCGAGGCCGGCGCGGTCCTGACCCGGATCATCGAGGCCATGGGGCTCAAGCGGGAGCAGGTCTACATCACCAATCTGCTCAAGTGTCGGCCGCCGGCCAACCGACACCCGCACAAGGACGAGATCGGCCAGTGTACCCCGTTTCTGGCTCAGCAGATCCGCGTCATCGGCCCTGAACTGATCGTGGCGCTGGGCACCAATGCCGCCCAAACCCTGCTGCAGAGCAGGGAGCCGATCTCCCGGCTGCGCGGGCAGTTCCATAACTATCACGGCATTCCGGTCATGCCGACCTTCCACCCCTCATTCCTGTTGCACCACAAGGACAACAAACAGTACTACTGGGATGTCTGGAACGACATGGTCCTGGTGCTCGGCCGGCTGGGGCTGGCGGTGCCGGAGAAAAGGAAGAAGTAGAATCAATCAGCTAATGGCAACCAGCGTCTGACCACGAACAGCTGCTGTGTGCCGTGCTGTTTTGGCCAGCTGTCCACGCCTTGCCGTGTTGTCATGATCTCCCGTAGTCGCTGGCGTAACGGCGTCAGACGTACCCCCCCATTGCCCACCTGATCACACACCAGCAGGCTTTCAATGGCCTGCCCTTTATCGGCCACGATTACCACATGTCCTTTCCAGACGATCAGATCCAAGGGCTCCAGACGGTTCAGCAGCTGGTCAAGCGTCAGCCCCGCCACCGGCACCGCCTGGCCGTAGCTGACCAGATCGGCGGTATTGCGCGGTGTGGCGCCATCCGTAGCCTCGTACAACAGACCGGAACAATCCAGGCCGACAAAGAAGCGCATCTGGCCGAACGGTATTCCCTGTCGCAGGTTGCCGCCCCAGACATAGGGCAGGCCGATTGCGGAGCGCAGGCGCTGCAGCAGTTCCTCGGCGGAGAGCGGCGCCGGAGTGGGCAGCGGCGGCAGCGAGGCACGCCGCTTAAGTCCGCTGGCAGCGACAAATAAGTGCACACCCGGCGGTGGGCGGTAGGAAGGGCTGGTGACCTCAAGCACCGACTGCCGGTTGAGGATTGTTTCCGCCACAACCGTGAAAGGGGTGCCCGCAAAGGCGATCCACTCAAGCTGACGCACCTGTCCACAGCGATCGGTGGGTGGCGGCGTGTTGCTTGCTGCAGCCTGCGGGCTGTTGTAGACCGGGGTTGGTGCGCTGGCCACGGCGTAGGGCAAGGGGTGGGCAACGGCTGCCACCGGCAGCAGCAGGCAACATAGCAGAAGCAGCAACAGCTTCATCAGTGATCTCCCAGATACTGCTTGATACAGGCCCGTTGCTGTGGGGTCAGGCGCGGCGAGTGGGCCAGCTCCTTGACTGCCCCGCGCTTGAGGCGCGGCAGCCAGAGGGTATACCAGATTAGCGGTGTGCGTGGATGCCTGAGGATTGCCAGCTGCAGGTTGGGACGGTGCTGCCAGTGGGGGTGGCGGGCCACCTGCGAAATAGTCTCGGCACTGGCGGCCCCGGAGCTGAGGAACTGGTGCAAGGCCCCCTCCTTGAGCCGTGGGTTGTCCAGGCAGACGGCTACGACCTGTGGCTGGCCTTCCTTGAGTAGTGCCTCGACAATGGCAGCGGTCCCCTGGCGGGCCAGGGTCAGTTTGTTGCCCAGGGGCTGGGTGGGCAGACGCTGGATTATCAGGCGTTCCGCCGCCATGCGCTGGTCCGGTGTGGCCTGGGGGTGGCGGCTGAGCTCGGCAAGGTCGAACAGATACAGGCGGGGCAAGAGCGCCAGGGCGATCTGGGCAGGGGTCTCCGGGTGCCGGGCCAAGGCCTTTGCCAATTGATAGCTGTCGCCAGCCTCGTCCAGGTAGTGCTGCATGACCTCGAACAGGGCACTGGTCAACCCGCGCTGTTTGAGCAGGGTCAACAGGTGGTGTTCGTCCAGTGACGGGTTACGCAGCAGCACCCGTAGCAGCTCCGGGGACGGCTGCTCAAGCAGGGAATAGATGGCCTGCTTGTCGGCCGTGAGGGCGTGATGCAGCCGCTTGAGATCAAGCTTTAGCGTGGCCTTTTCCTGTACCTGCATCGTTTACCCGATCGTCAGGCCGCAGACCGGTCAACCAGTGCGGCTGCATCTTTGACAAAGGCATCGATCTCATCCCGGGTGGTGGCCCAGGAACACATCAGGCGGGCGCCGCCGGCGCCGATGAAGCTGTAAAAACGCCAGCCCAGAGCCTGTAGTCCTGCCAGCACCTCGGGCGGCATCCGTACAAAGACTGAATTGGCCTGACGGGGAAACATCAGTTCGATCCCCGGCAGCTGTCCCAAGCGTTCTTCCAGCAGGGCAGCACTGCGGTTGGCATGCCGTGCCCGTTCCAGCCAGCCCCCGGATTGCAGCATGCCGATCCAGGGGGCAGCCAGAAAGCGCATCTTTGAGGCCAGTTGGCCGGCCTGCTTGCAACGATAATCAAACTCCTCCGCCGGCTGCTGGTTGAAAAAGACCACCGCCTCTCCCAACGCCATGCCGTTTTTGGCCCCACCCAAGCAGAGCACGTCAACACCTGCCCGCCAGCTGATATCGGCCGGGCGGCAGCCCAGGCTGGCCACCGCATTGGCAAAACGGGCACCGTCCATCTGCAGCCGCAGACCGTAGCGGCGGGCCAGGTCACCGGCGGCCTGCAGCTCATCCGGGGTATAGACCGTGCCCAACTCGGTGGCCTGGGTCAGCGACAGCACCCGTGGCTTGGGGTAGTGAATGTCGCTGCGTTTGGTGATTACTTGTTCCACTGCCGTAAGGTCGATCTTGCCGTGGTGGCCTGCAGCCAACAGCAGCTTGGTGCCGTTGGAGAAAAATTCAGGCGCACCGCACTCGTCGGTCTCGATATGGGCGAATTCCTGGCAGATGATGCTGTGGTAGGACTGACAGAGCGAGGCCAGGGCCAATGAGTTGGCTGCGGTGCCGTTAAAGACAAAAAAGACCTGGCAGTCGGTTTCGAACAGTTCCCGGATCAGGCTGCAGGCCTGTTCAGTGGAACGGTCGTCGCCGTAGGAGGCGGCATAGCCGTTGTTGGCCTGCTGCAAGGCCTGCATGGCCTCGGGGCAGATGCCGGCGTAGTTGTCGCTGGCAAAGGCCATGCGGTAATTGCGGTGAGTGCTCATGACAGCTCCGTGCGGTGGTGATCAGAAAAGCAGCAAGCGCCGGCGGCTATCTAGGCAGTGCCGGTAGCCGCTGGTCGGTTTTTTTCGTCATCCAACAGGGTGACACCCGGTCATTCTGTCGGCTAACCGTATGGAAATCAAGCTGTTTTTATTGGATGCCGCGTTGCCTGCGCTGATTGGCATGGTTGCTGATGAACAGGGAGGCGAGCCTGTTCATCACGCGCACAGCCAGACCAACCTAAAGGAGGAATCAGTATGAAACTCGTCGCACGTACCCTGTTGGCCGCAGCGTTGACCCTTTCCATGAGTAGCGCCGCCCTGGCAACCTATTCGGGGCAGATCTGGATTCCGTCCACCGATGCCAAAGGCTTTGGTGAGGTGAACATCAGCATCGACAATTATCTCCGCTTTTCAAGTGCCGCTGATGCAGGTGTCAATACCTTCGACGCCGGCGTTACCGTGGGTGTGCTGCCGTTCGAAAAACTCAAACTGGAGGTGGGTGTTGACTACCTGACCGATGGTCTGCAGAACGAAGATTCAGCCATGAGTGACCACCCGGCCTATTTCAACGTCAAGGCAGCTATGCCTGAAGACGCTGCTTTTAAGGGTATGCCGGCCCTGGCCGTCGGCATGTTCGGCATGAATACCGCCGATACGGCTCTTTCCGCCAACATCCTGTATGGTCTGGTGGCCAAGACCCTGCCGGTGGTGGGACGGATCTCGGCGGGCGGCTACCACGGGGCTGAGCAGAGCCTCGGTAGCGGTAACAATGGCCTGATGCTCTCCTGGGACCGCAGCATGCCTGAGATTTCCGATAAACTCTGGATGGCGGTGGATTATATGAGCGGCAATAACGCCTTCGGCGCCTTGTCGGCCGGCGCTGCCTGGGCCTTTACCCCCAATGTATCCTTGCTGGTAGGGGTAAACGTCTATAACCCGTTCCAGGATGAGAAGCCTGGCGGGAAGCCGACCTTTACCACCCAGCTGGATATCAACTTCTAATCTTATCCCAAGAATGGTTTTGCAGTAGACAAAGGGGGGCGCAGCTTGGCTGCGCCCCCCCTTTTTTTGTGTGGCTGATCGGTCTCTGGGTCGGGTCAGGGGAAGGGTGGCAGGGTGATATTGGCCAACGGCTTGCCGTAACCATCGCTCAAGGTTCGCATAAAGGCCACAATGGCCGCCACTTCGCTCTTGGTCAGCTTCAGGTTGCCCATCTCCTCGCGGTTCACGTTCTGGGGTACTTCCGGTTTGGGCCATCTACCGCGAATGCCGGCGGTGTTGTAGAAGTCGACAATCTCGGTCAGGGTGGCAAAGTAGCCGTTATGGCCGTAGGGAGCGGTCAAGGCGATGTTGCGCAGGGTCGGCACCTTGAATTTTCCCTTCTGCAATCCCTTGGGGTCAAGAGCGGCGATTTCAGGCCGTCCCCCCAGGCCGAGATCGATGGGCGCCTGGGCAATGGCCGGGTTGGTGCTGCGGGGTATGCCCAGGTTGTCGTAGGTGAAATCGGTAAATAGCGGCGGGATCATGCTGCCGTCAGGACCTTTGAGCGGCGTCGAGATGTGGCATTTGTTGCAGAGTCCCTTGCCGTTGAACAGCTGTAGGCCACGGCGCTCCTGTGCGGTCAGCTTGGCCTTGCCGGCCAGCACGTAATCGTATTTCGAGCTGAACTGGTTCAGCTCCCGGGATTTTTCGTAGGCGGCGATGGCGTCGGCGGCCATGTCGTACAACATCTCAGCCACCAACGGGTCGGCCAGGTTAACGTCATGCAGTGAGACCTTGTAGACCTGCTCAAACAGCCGGCGGTAGTTGGGCAAGAGCGGGTTGTCAGAATGACGCACCGCCTCCTTGACCGAGCGGGGGCTGATCATGGCCATCTCCACCGGGTTGAGGAACGGCCCTTTGGCCTGGGCCTTCAGGGTCGGCTCGCGGCCATCCCAGAATTGCCCGCCCACATACAGTCCTTCTTCGCCATTCCAGTGGAAATGGGGGCTGAAGGCGGCGTAGGCGGCGCTGGGCGTATTGCGGGTGCCCAGCTTGCCCGGCACCGAGCCCTTGGACACTACACTCTGCTTGGGATTGGCAACGTTTTCAGGATCGGCAAAGCCGGGCGGCATATGACAGGTGGAGCAGGACTGGTTTTTCTCCAGCGAGAGTTGCGGGTCGAAGTAGAGCAGCTTGCCCAGCTCTTCTTTGGGGGTCAGCTGGATTGCTGCTGCCGGCAGGCACCACACGAATAGGCATAACAGCGTCAGTATGGCGTACATGGTTGACTCTCTCCTCGTTTGGGGCTGTGGATAAGTATATTTTAAGAAAGTGTACAGGCCAGGCCTGGCTTGTCAAGTCATCAGATTGCCTTGAGCGGGTGCAATGCTATACTCAGTTCGAATCGGCAGTTGCCGACATCGTCAGCACGAGCCTGGTATAGAGCGCAGTCAGGGCGGCAGCCTCGTGTTGGGGAGAAAAGCGGCTGGTGACAAATGCCTTGGCTGCTGCTCCCGTCTCGTGCAGGAGCTTGGGGCGCGTCAGCAGGGGCTGCATCAGTTGAGGGAGCTGACGCTGATCAGTGAACAGCCAGCCGGTGTCTCCATGTCGGATCAGGGAGCGGTTGCCGGCCACATCGCTGGCGATAACCGGCTTGGCGGCGGCCATGGCCTCCAGCAGGGTGTTAGCCATGCCCCCTTCAAAGCTGGAGTTGTTCAACACCAGGTCGCAGGCGGCAAGCAGGTCTCCCATCCGCTGGTGGGGAACCTCTCCCAGCAGACGTACCCATGGCAGCCCAGCTGCCTGGTGCCGTACCTGGGCAGCATAGCGCGCATCAAGGTCGCCGCCAGCCAACCATAGCTGCAGTCGCGGGTCCTGATCGGCCAGGGGAGCCAGGGCAGTGACGGCCTCGAGAATACCTTTGACCGGCCGAATGGCCGCCGGAAGCAGGATGATGAAGCTGTCGGCCGGGCGAGGAAATGGCTCGGCTGCAGCCAGAGGGGTAACCCCCTGCGGGATGACCTGCACCCGTGGTTCCAGCTCGGGATGGCACTGGATGAGCTGGTCGGCCGCCAGCGGGTCGAAGCAGGTGATGGCTGCGGCATCCTGCAGTGCCAGTAGCGTGTCGGGATGGCGGCAAAATTCGGGGTCGTAGAGGTCGCTGCCGGTCATGGTAACCACGTAGGGGCGCCCGGTTTGCCTCGCGAGCAGACGTGCGGTAGGTCCGCTGTGGAAGGCGTGGAAGGCATGCAGCAGCTTGGGCTGGAACTGGTCGATCAACTGTTGGGCCTGATCCGGGCTGACGGCATCTAGTCCGATGATCGCGCTTTCGCAGCCAACGGTCGGCAGGTGGTGGGCAATTCGCTGCACGGTGATCATATTGCCCCGCAGGGGGCCGCTGGTGAAGGGGCTTAAGAGGACGATACGCATGTGGTTATTATCGTGTGCTGCTGGTTTTGATGCAAGGCAAAAGGGGAAATGCACCTTGCCCGGCGTGGCTCGCTTCTGGTATTCTGCGCTTCCTTATGAAGATCATCGTACTTGGGAGCGGCACCTCAACGGGCGTGCCGATGGTGGGTTGCGACTGCCCGGTCTGTCGCTCGGCAGACCCGCGTGATCAGCGTACGCGGGCCTCGTTGCTGATTCAGCACAGCGGCCGGAATATCCTGGTGGATACCTGCCCTGATCTGCGGCAGCAGATGCTGCGCGAGCAGATCTCCCAGGTCGATGCGGTGCTGTTTACCCACGCCCATGCCGACCATGTCAACGGCATCGACGATCTGCGCGGGTTTCACTTTCGGCACCGTTGCGTCGTGCCGGGTTTCGCCTGCCCAGAGGTGATGGAGCGGCTTTTGGGCGGTTTTCGCTATATATTCGAACGCGGTGTGCAGGATACGCATCCCGCGCTCCTGCAGCCGATCGGCATTGATGGCCCCTTTGACCTGTTTGGCTTGAGCGTGGTGCCGATCAAGCTGGTGCATGGCCCCGGCTTCTCCTGCGGCTACCGGATCGGCGGTTTTGCCTACCTGACCGACTGCAGCGGCATACCGGAGAGCTCAATGGTGCTGCTGCACGGGGTGACAACACTGGTGATCGACGGCCTGCGCTGGTCGTCCCATCCGTTCCATTTCAATATTCAAGGTGCGATAGCCGTGGCGCAAACATTGGGCGCAGCCCGCATTATCCTGACGCACCTGACCCATGAGGTGGCCCATGCCGAATCGGCGCAGCTGCCGGCAGGGGTCGAGTTCGCCTACGATGGCATGACGCTGCAGTTGGGGGAAGAGTGATGCAGAAGGATATACGCCTCCATGGCCACCTGGGAAACGGTATTGAGTATTTTGTGTTGGTGGCGTGCACCGAGGCCTATCAACGTTATTTTTTCAACATTGTGCAGGAACATGGCGAGCTGCGCATCTTCTCGCCGGGCAACGAGTTTATCCTCGGCTCCCACGGCGTTGCCTACGAAGGCAATGGCGGCTACTTCTGTGAATACATGTTCGGTGTCGAGCAGCCGCCAACCGATCTCTCCAAACCGGATATCATCAATCGGCTGGTGATGTACGGCGCCAGTACCGACGCTGAGCGGGGAGCGGTGCGTTTCAGCGAACGGACCACCGGCAAGGAATCCTACGAGACCATCTTTTTTGAAGGCAATGCGGTCTGTAATTACTTCTTTTTCGTTCATTCGCAAAAGTTGCCCCGCCGGCTGAAGGAGCAACAGGAAGAGCTGGTCCGGCTGCTGGGCAAGACTCTCAAGCGCTCGCCGCACGTCGGCGAAGAGCGTGACGATCAGCTGGTGGCCGAACTGTACCCGTTGCTGCAGGATCCGGCGGCCCAGTTGTTTATGGTCAAGCTGATCAATACCCACCATAAAGACTACCGCGATCTGTTTCGCAGCCTCTATTTCCGCTCCAAAAAGATCGCCGATGACGATTTTGCCCGGCTGGTGAACCTGGCCGCCACCCACCGGATCGACCGCTACCAGCAGGAGCGGATGCGGATCGATGTCATGTATCGCCACCCGCAGAACCGACGTATTGTTGATGAATACTGCAGCATCCTGGTGGCCTGTAACGCCCGCAACGAGATCAATCCGCTGGATAACGCCCGGCTGAACCGCTTGAAGACCCTGTCGGTACGCAACAAGATTCCGGGGGCACTGTTTGCCACCCTGGATGAGCTGCTGAAAAAGGGGTGCGGCCTGAAGCAGGCTACGGCTGAAGAGGATTACATCGCCGAGACCCGTGAGATCCTGCAGGGTTTCTTTCTGCATGGCCGCGAGATCGACAGCTCGGTGGACCGGATTGATATGCTGACCCTGCTGCGCTCCAAGAAGCGGGCAGTTGCCACCCGTGACCAGCATTTTGATCGCTTGATGCTGGATTTCAGCCGGGACTGCGATGAAAAGATCCGTGATGGCGCCGATCCAATCCTGATGGAGGGTTTTTCGTATATCATCACCTACCTGGATAGGCTGGACAGCACCATGTCGTTGATCGGCCAGCTGGCCTTCATGGAAAACGTGCGGATCAGCGAGGAGTTGCTCCAGGGGCTGGTGGAGCACAAGGCTGCCTTTGACAATCTGGGGCCCGGCTGCTTTGACGAACTGTTCCTGCGCGATCTGTTCACCAATCCCTATCTGGGGCGCTATGGGCGTCTCAAGATGACGACTCTGCTGGAGGGGATCGACCAGGTGCAGCGCGAGCAGCAGACCGTCCATCAGCTGTATCTGCAGCTGCATGCCATTGACCAGGAAGAGCGTCTCTATCTGCTGCTGCTGGAGCAGGTGCAGCGCCGGGTGCGCAATTTTTATTCGAGTTTCGCCACCAAGGCTGATCAGGATGCCCTGCGGCGCGAGGTGGTGGAAGAACTGAAGTCCCGCAAGCGGATCAAGGAAGATGTGCCGGAAGAGCTCTTCCTGCAGGTGATCCAGACCCTGCAGAAAGAGGCCAGCTACCTGCAGACCCTGTTGCCGAAGATCATTGCCGACAAGGATGCTGTTGCCCGTGAGCAGTTCCTAGCCAGCTCCGGTCTTGATCGTTTTTATGTCGAGGAACTGGAGCGCGAGTATTACGAAAATAACGGTCTTGATCTGGAAGGGCTGTATCAGATCCGCCAGGGGTTGAGTTAGCAGGCGGTTATAGCAAGCAACCTGCCGGCAGCCGTTCCTGTCCTGCCCGTTTCGTCCCTGCAGCACATCCTTCACCGGTTATCGAGTTGACGCCCTGACACGAGGTGGTTTACACTGTCGTGTATTTTTTTCACACAGTGGGGCGAGCCATGGAACAGATAGAGAACGCGTTACAGGAGTTGCGCGGCAAGGTCGCCTCCTATGGCAAGGAGAATCAGACCGAACTGCTGTACGTGCTGGCCGAAGGGGTGCGACTGGCTTCGGGGCATGACCGTGTCAGGGTCTACCTTGAAGACCTGGTGGAGGGCTCGCTGGCCTGCGTTGAGGCGACCGGTGCTGATAGCGCTGCACTGCGCACGGTGGCTTTCCCGATCATTGCCCAGGATGCGATGGTGTCTCGGGTCTTTGCCGGCCAGTATCCGGCCGAGCTGCGGCGTGACGATACCCCCTCCGCCTCGCTGGATCGCGGTTTTTGTGACCGGTTCGATATCCATGCCAGCACCGGTCTGCCATTGGTCAGCCGGGGCAAGTCGATTGGGGTGCTTTGTATTGATCGTGGTCCCTCGGAGGCCGAACCTGGCGGTAGAGTCAAGAGTCAGCTGGCCGATTTTATCGCTGCCGTTGCTGATCAGCTGGATGACGCCCGTGGTTACCACCAGCAGTTGCAGCTGGGACGTCGGCTGGAAGAATCAAAAAAACGGGAAGCAGCCGGCCTGATGGTCCGTTCGGCCGTGCGTCTGGTGAGCAAGGTGGCCCTGGCATCGGTGTTGACCCCGGTGGTGGCCGCCGACGGCAGTGCCGCGCTGGAGGTGCTGGCCAGCTTTTCGGAAGAAGATGCGCTGCGTGAGCAGTACAACCGTTTGGGGGCGATTCAGCTGGAGCCCGGCGCGTCGTTGATCTCGCGCTACGTTGACGAACAGGCGGTCATCAGCGACGACCGTCTGTTGAAACCGCTGTTTATCGCCGATCTGGCCCGTCACAGCCTGCAGAAAAAGGCCCTGACCGAGCAGATGTCGCTGCGTTCGCTGTATGTGGTACCCCGTTTTGATCCCCGTACCCGCCGTGTGATCTGCCTGGTTAATTATTTCTGCCGTGATGAATACCGTTTTTCTGAGTTCGAGATGGGACTCCTGCAGGGGCACGCCCAGATGGTGGAGAGTGTGCTCAGTGGTGTTGGCGGCGGCGAGCATCTGGAAATTCAGGTGCTGTCGGAAATTACGGACCTGCTCAACGACAGTGGCGGTGCCCTGCAGCCGTTTCTTACCAAGGTGCTGGCCAAGGCCACCGAGTTGATCGGTGCCGACACCGGCAGCATCGCCCTGGTGGAGGAGCGTGAAGGTAGGCGTTGGCTGGTGGTGGAGGATGAGCAGGGCACCATCGTTGGCGCCAAAAACAAGGAATGGCTCAAACGCTACATCCCTCCCTTCCCGGTGGGAGGACATGAGCTGCCGCCCGAGGAACGCAGCCTGACCGGCTACGTGGCCTGGTGCCAGCAGCCCAAGATCATTCGCAGCGTTGAAGAGGAGCGGGGAACAGAGGGTTTTCACCGCTCGATGAGTGAACTGCTCAAGAGCGAGATCGCCGTACCGATCGTCTGCGACGGCGAGGTAATTGCCGTGATCTGCCTCAACTCGCTGCGCTACGGCTACTTCAGCGAGGAACACCGCCGCATCCTGCAGATCATCGGCTCGCTTACCGCCCGCCATATCTCTGACCTGCAGCGGATCGAGCGCCTGCAGGGCGAGGTACAGCGGTTGACCACCGATGTGGGCTACAAGGATCCCCACATCTCCTCCTACCGGCTGGGCAATATCATCGGCTTGGCACCCACCACCCAGGCGGTGGTAGATTTCATCACCACCGTGTCCGGCCCACTCTTTAACCGGATCGTCTTCTGGCACAAGAACGTGATCCAGGAGGCCACCATCGGCCTGCCGTCGATCCTGGTCACCGGTCCCACCGGTTCCGGCAAGGAATTTTTCTTCAACAACTTCTACAACAGCCTCAATTCGCTCTATCGGGAACAGTTTGGTGCTGGTGGAGAGCTGGCGGTCAAAAAGACCAACATCGCCGCCTACAGTGGTGAACTGACCTATTCCGAGCTGTTCGGCCACAAGAAAGGCGCCTTTACCGGTGCCTACAGTGACCGGCGCGGTATTCTGGAAGAATGCATGGGGGGGGTGGTCTTCCTGGACGAGATTGGCGACGCCGACCCCAAGACCCAGGTGCAGTTGCTCCGTTTTCTGGATAACGGCGGATTTGTGCGATTAGGCGAAAATACGGAGCGTTACAGCCGTGTACTGTTGGTGGCGGCCACCAACAAGGATCTGCCGGCAGAGATTGCTGCCGGCCGTTTTCGCGAAGACCTCTACCATCGTCTGGCCGAGCTCTCGATCAGGCTGCCATCGCTCAATGAACGGCGTGAAGATATCCCGGACCTGGCAGTACACTTTCTGGGCAAGCTCTACCGCACCTATCGCGGGGCTAAGGATGCCGATGATCCGCCAATGCTGAGCGAAGAGGCCAAGGCGGCCCTGGTACAGCACCACTACGAAGGTAATATTCGTGAATTGCGGTCGATCCTGTTGCGGGCACTGTTCTTCAGGCGGTCAGGGGTTATTTCCGGCGCCGCAATCAGACAGGCCATTGCCAGCGCCGGCCTGGGGGGCGGGCAGGTGGTCGATGCCAGTCGACGCAGTCTGACGGAACAGCTCTCGGCCGAGATCATGGATCGTATCCGGCAGGGTGGTGATTTCTGGCAGGATGTCTATGAGCCGTTTTCCCGCAACGACATCTCTCGTGACGTGGTACGGATGGTGGTTGAGCAGTCGCGGTCGGTGGCAGGCCGTCCGCTGCCCGCTGTGGCCCGCTATCTGCGGGCCGTTACCGACGGTGCTACGGCCGATGAACAGCGTAAACTGCTTTACAGGTTCAAGAACTTTCTCTACAAGACGGTCAAGATCTGAGGGCGGGAAACCAGACGGGGCGGCTTATGGGCCGCCCCGTCTGGTCGACAGAGGGATGTTAGACTGCGTCAGTCAGGCGTTTCTGTTTGCTGTGCAGCCGGTTTAAAGCGTGAATGTAGGCCTTGGCCGAGGCCACGATGATATCGGTGGATGAGCCTTTGCCCACCACGGTCTGGCCGCCTTCCTCCACCCGCACCGTCACTTCACCCTGGGCGTCGGTGCCGCCGGTGATGGAGCCGACGTTGTACTGGGTCAGCTTGGCCTTGGATTTGGTCAGCTTCTTGATCGCCTTGAAGGCCGAGTCCACCGGGCCGTCCCCCAGCTCGGCGGTGCGTACCGGCGTGCCGTTGATCTCCATCTGCACCGTGGCGGTGGCCACCGCAAAGGAGCCGCAGGTTACGGTGATATGCTCCAGCTTGTACTTGTCTTCACCTCGCGCCTCGTCGGTCACAATGGCGTCCAGGTCCTCGTCAAAGACCTCTTTCTTCAGATCTGCCAACGCCTTGAAGCGCTCAAAAGCCCGATTCAGCATCTCCTCATTCAGGTCGTGGCCCAGCTCCTCCAGCCGCTTTTTGAAGGCGTGGCGACCGGAGTGCTTGCCCAGCACCAGGGCGCTGGCGGTAAGGCCCACCGACTCGGGGGTCATGATCTCGTAGGTGGATTTGTCCATCAGCATACCGTGCTGGTGGATGCCGGACTCATGGGCGAAGGCGTTGGCCCCTACTACGGCCTTGTTGGGCTGTACGGCGATGCCGGTGATGCTTGACAGCAGGCGGCTGGCCGGGGTCAGCTGCTCGGTCACGATGTTGGTGGAAAACGGCAGGATGTCGCGGCGGGTGCGCAGGATCATCACGAACTCTTCCAGCGAACAGTTGCCGGCCCGCTCGCCGATGCCGTTGATGGTGCATTCAACCTGGCCGGCCCCGGCCTGCACCGCAGCGATCGAGTTGGCCACCGACAGGCCCAGATCGTTGTGGCAGTGTACCGAGATGATCGCCTTCTCAATGTTGGGTACGTTGTCTTTGAGGTATTTGATGATGTTGAAGTACTCAAACGGAATTGTGTAGCCCACCGTGTCCGGTATGTTGACCGTGGTGGCGCCGGCATCGATCACCGCCTCCACTACCTGGGCCAGGAACGGCAGACGGGTCCGAACCGCATCCTCACAGGAGAACTCGACATTGGGGGTGTAGCCGGCAGCACGCTTAACCGCCTTGACGGCATTTTCAAGCACCCGCTCTGGCTCCATCTTCAGCTTGTACTTCATGTGGATGTCCGAGGTAGCGATGAAGGTATGGATACGCCCCTTCTCACCGGCGTACTTCAACGCCTCCCAGGCTCGGTCGATATCCTTTTCGCTGGAACGGCAGAGGCCGGCGATCTCGGGCCCCTTGATGCTCTGGGCCACCTTCTTGACCGCCTCGAAATCCCCTTCCGAGGCGATCGGAAAACCTGCCTCGATCACGTCAATGTTCAGTTTTTGCAGCTGCTTGGCCACCCGCAGCTTCTCTTCGATATTCATGCTGTTGCCGGGGGCCTGCTCGCCGTCCCGCAGCGTGGTGTCAAAAATCTTGATAACGCGCGTATCGTCCTTTGGTGCTGCCTTTGCCTTGGCCATGCCGCAACCTCCTGTGTGGTGTCTGAAAATAGAAAACGCCTCCGCCCCGTTGCAGGGACGGAGGCGCTAGAGCTTCCGTGGTACCACCCTACTTTGTTCGCTGATGACAGCGAACCTTCATTGATCCGTTACGTGGACAAGACGTCTCCGACTACTGGTTGGTTCACCGGAGCGGCTCCGAGGCGAGTTCGCAGGCTCAATCCACCGGTTCGCACCACCCACCGGCTCTCTCAAAGGATCTACCTCTGTTACTACTCCTCTTCCCTGCCTTTTTGCAAATGTTGCATCATCATAAAAAGAGCTGATCAGTCCGTCAACTGTTTTGTTTTTCAGGGGTTTAGTTTGTGAATATCAAACAATGGGCAGCTCCTGCGGGAAGAGCGTAAAGCCTTCAATGCGGGCCGCATCTCGTAACCGTTTGTCTAGGCAAACAAAACCAAGGTCATCCGGTTTGTTCTCGGCCCACACCAGAGCAGCAGCCAATTGCATGGAGTCAGCAGCCCGCAACGGGTGGCGAAGCAACAATCGACGGGCTGTTGCGCGGACTTCTTCGGAAGGAGAAATCTCAGTGCCGCTCTGGATGAGCTGATCAACGAGATGACGAAGCTGCTGTTCATCATCAACAGATATGCCGCCTTCGCGTCGTAATCGTGCAAACGAGGAACTGCATTCCACAGGGGTGCCCCACCAGAAGGCCAGTTCTCCATCGTCACGCACAAGCTGGCGAGAGGTATCTGAGTGAGGTTCTTCAAGGCACAGTGGTATAATTGCCGAGCTGTCCCAGAACTTCATCGCTCTTCTTCCCGTTCAGCGAGTAGTGCCGCCAGCGCAGCTCCCCGGCTATCCTGGGGTCGTGGCTCAGTCCAGAAATTATCTGGAATGTTGCCGCTCCCTCTGCGGATCATGCCGGCTCGTTCAAGATGCATCATGCGGGCGGTCAGCGCATCGCCAGTGCGGCGAAGAGGGATGATTTTTGCAATCGGCAGACCTCTGTCGGTTATCAGAATCTCTTCTCCTGATTTAACCTTTGCAAGGTATTCGCTTGTAGAGGCCTTTAGTTCTGAAACAGCTGCAGTTTGCATACGATTATCTCCATATGACCAATATGGTCATATTGCAATGATCTGTCAATCTGGTTCTGTTGGGCATGGTCCGATTATTAGCTTAAGTTCTCGCCCAACCCCTCCTCCAGAAACTCCCGTGAATAACGCACATAATTATCGGCCGATTTCTTGAGCCAGGCGATCTCGTCCGGGGTCAGATCACGTTTGTACTTGGCCGGCGCGCCGATCCAAAGAGTATGGGGCGGGATGACCGTCCCTTCGGTGACCAGGGCCCGGGCACCCACCAGGGCCCCTTCACCCACCACCGCCTTGTCCATCACCATGGCCTGCATGCCGATGAAACAGCCATTATGCAAGGTGCAACCGTGCAGGGTCACGCTGTGGCCGATGGTGACGTCGTCGCCGATCACCAGCGGCGCGCCGGGATCATCAGCATGCTTTTTGTGGGTCACGTGCAGCATGGTCATGTCCTGCACGTTGCTACGGGAACCGATGGTGATGCTGTTGACGTCGCCGCGGGCCACCACGTTGTACCACAGACTGGCTTCAGGGCCGATGGTGACCTCGCCGATCACCACGGCGGTTTCGGCGATGAAGGCGGAAGTGGCGATCTGGGGCTGCATCCCTTTAAAAGGTTTGATCATGGTGTTTTCTCCTGGGGTTGAGCTGGAGAAGGTAGTATACCCGTAATCGTCAGACAGCGTCCATGATTTCGTCTTGTTGGCCTGCCCTGATTCTGATAGTTTTAATAAACTAGATTACGAACCGCGACGGAGGAAGAAGTAATGAAATTCACCAAGATGCACGGTGCCGGCAATGATTATGTCTATGTAAACTGTTTCGAGGAGCAGGTGGCCAATCCGGCCGAGGTGGCCATCAAGGTCTCAAATCGCAATTTCGGGATCGGTTCCGACGGCCTGATCCTGATCATGCCCAGCGACAAGGCCGATGTGCGGATGAGGATGTTCAACAGCGACGGCTCAGAGTCGGAGATGTGCGGCAACGGTATCCGCTGTGTGGCCAAGTACGCCTATGACCACGGCATCGTCACCAAGACCGAGATCACCGCCGAGACCGGGGCCGGCATCCTGACCCTGCAGCTGTTTCCTGACAGCGCCAACAAGATCGAGCGGGTACGGGTCAATATGGGGCCGCCGCGTCTCTCCCGTGAGCAGATTCCGATGAACGGCAATCCGGCTCCCCAGGTGGTGGCCGAAGAGCTGACCGTGCTGGACAAGACCTTCAAGATCACCTGTGTCTCCATGGGTAACCCGCACTGCATCATCTACGTTGATGATGTTGATTCGTTCCCGGTGGCTACCTACGGTCCGTTGATCGAGAACCACCAGCTGTTCCCCCGCCGTACCAATGTGGAGTTCATTCAGATTATTTCGCGCAACGAAGTCAAGCAGCGCACCTGGGAACGGGGGGCGGGCGAGACCCTGGCCTGCGGCACCGGTGCCAGCGCGGTCTGTGTGGCCGGGGTGCTGAATAATGTTACTGATCGCAAGATACTGAACCATCTGGCTGGTGGCGATCTAGAGCTGGAGTGGGTTGAGAATGGCCCGGTGTTTATGACTGGACCGGCGACGGAAGTGTTTTCAGGCGACATCGTTATTTAAGAACAGTCACGAGGAGACCCGGCGTTGAGCTTTTGCCCGACCCGTGTCCCCTGACCCGTGCCCCTGAGGTTTTGTCATGGACTTTTCAAAACTGCTGCACAAATTCACCGTGGTACCTTCACTGACCGGCGAGCTGGCCGCCCTGCAGCGGATCGCCTACAACCTGTGGTGGTCCTGGGACCCGGACGCCATCGCCCTGTTTCGGCGGCTTGATCCCGATCTCTGGACCTCGACGCGCCATAATCCGGTGGAGATGCTGGGCATTTTGCAACAGACCACCCTGGAGTCGCTCAAGCAGGACGAAGGCTTCATGGCCCACCTGGCCATGGTGGATGAGAAGCTGACCGCTTACCTGGCTGAAAAGACCTGGTTCCAGCAGCAGTATAACGGCGATGCGCAGATGAAGGTTGCCTACTTCTCCATGGAGTTTGGCCTGCATGAGTCGCTGCCGGTCTATTCGGGCGGCCTAGGGGTGCTGGCCGGCGATCACCTGAAGAGCGCCTCCGATCTGGGGCTGCCGTTGGTTGGGATCGGGCTTCTGTACCGCCAGGGCTACTTCCGGCAGTATCTGAACAACGAAGGCTGGCAGCAGGAAATTTATCCGGAGAATGACTTCTACAACCTGCCGCTGGTGCAGGAACGGGATGCCGAGGGGCGACCGCTGGAGGTGGAGCTGGAATTCGGCCCCCGCCGCTTCAAGGTGCATATCTGGCGGGTGCAGGTGGGACGGATACCGCTCTACCTGCTGGATACCAACCTGGAGGAGAACAACCCCGAAGACCGGTTGATTACGGCGCAGCTCTACGGCGGCAATCAGGAGATGCGCATCCTGCAGGAGATCCTGCTGGGGATCGGCGGGGTTAGGGCGCTGCGGGCACTGCACATTATCCCCAACGTCTGCCACATGAACGAAGGCCATGCCGCCTTTCTGGCCCTGGAGCGGATCAGGCTGGTGATGGAGAAGCGCAAGATCAGCTTTAACGAGGCCAAGGAGGTGGTGCGGGCCGGTAACGTCTTTACCACCCACACTCCGGTGGAGGCCGGCATCGATCACTTCCCCAGCGATATGCTGGACAAGTATTTCTCGCGCTACATCCGTCTGTTGGGGCTGTCGAGGGATGAGTTTCTGGGCTTGGGGCGGCAGAACCCGCAGGATCAGTACGAGACCTTCTGTATGGCGGTGCTGGCCCTCAAGCTGGCCAGCCATACCAACGGCGTCAGCCAGCTGCACGGCGAGGTCTCCCGCGCCATGTGGAAGCATACCTGGCCGGAACTGCCCGAGGAACAGCTGCCGCTGACCTCGATTACCAACGGCGTACATACCCGCACCTGGATGTCGGGACAGATGGCGGCCTTGCTGATCCGCTATCTGGGGACCCGCTGGATCGAGGATATCACCGACCACAACGTCTGGCGGCGTGTGGCCAAGATCCCCGATGCCGAGCTGTGGCGCACCCGTCAGGCCACCCGTGAGCGGCTGGTTGATTTCGCCCGCTGCAGGCTTAAAGCGCAACTGCAGAAGGTGGGGGCCACCGCCAAGGAGATTGCCGTCGCCTCAGAGGTGCTGGATCCGGAGGTGTTGACCATCGGTTTCGCCCGTCGCTTTGCCACCTACAAGCGGGGCACGCTGCTGCTGCGCGACCTGGACCGCCTGGCCCGTATCCTGAATAATCCCGAGATGCCGGTGCAGATTATCTTTGCAGGCAAGGCCCATCCCCACGATAACGAAGGCAAGGAGCTGATCCGCCAGATCGTGCAGGTGTCCCATATGGAGCAGTTCCGACATCGGATCGTCTTTATTGAGGATTACGATATGGAGGTGGCCCGCTATCTGGTGCAGGGGGTGGATGTCTGGCTGAACACCCCCCGCCGGCCGATGGAGGCCAGCGGCACCAGCGGCATGAAGGTGGCCTTTAACGCCGGTCTGAATCTTTCCATCCTTGATGGCTGGTGGTGTGAGGGCTATCAGGGCAACAACGGCTGGGCCATCGGCAAGGGCGAGGTCTACGGCGATCTTGAATACCAGAACCAGGTGGAAAGCCGTGCCTTGTACGATTTGCTGGAGAAGGAAGTGGTGCCGTTGTATTACGATCAGGGTAATGACGGCGTGCCCCGGGCCTGGGTGACCACCATGAAGGCCTCGCTGCAGTCGCTCTGTCCGGTCTTTTCGACCGACCGGATGGTGGAGGAGTACGCCCAGCTCTCCTACCTGCCCTCCTATCGGCAGTGGGCCAAGCTGGAGGCCGATGGATTGAGCCTGGCCAAGGAACTGGCGGGCTGGAAACAGCGGATCTTTGAGGCTTGGCCCCAGGTGCGGATCGAGGCGGTTGAGTCCCAATTGAGTGATGCCATCGGTGTCGGCAGCAGCCTGCCGGTGGCTGTGCAGGTTGCCCTGGGCGAGATCCCGGTGGACCAGGTCAGCGTGGAGGCCTATTTCGGTGTGCTTGATAATCAGGGAGTGATCCGTGGTGGCGAGACCGTGGCCCTGCAGCATGCATCAGACCTTGGCAACGGTCAGCACCGTTTCAGCGGTGTGCTGGAGTGCCGTTTCTGCGGCCGCTACGGGTTGCTGGCGCGGGTCATGCCCCGGCATCCCCAGGTAGGGGCGGTGTATGAGCCGGGCTACCTGGTCTGGGGGTAGCGCGCGGCGCAGACGCGCTCTGAGTTCGTTGGCCTCGTCGTCGGCTCCTCGACGTACTTCATGGTACGCCTGCGTCGCCTTCTCCTTGCCGCCTGCTCAGCATCGCCTCTGCACCACGCTTTTGGGCTGGGGCACCTTGCATATGACCATCCTCGCAAGGTTTTAGGTGTGGGGGGGTCTCGTTTGTTTTCTGTAGGTTGCGCAAAGGCTTGCCGATAAGAGGTCTATGGCCATAGCGAACGAAGTGCAACAACAGGTCTACGACCTGCTCTCCCGCAGTTCAAACCTGTCCTTTGTCACGGCCGAACCGGCCACCGGCGGGGTGCAGGCCCTATCGCTGTCGCCCGGCCAGCGGGTGATGGCGGAGGTGATGGGCCAGGCCCAGGCCGGCCGGGTACCGGTGCGGATCGGTGCCCAGCAGGTCAATCTCGAACTGCCGATGCAGGTGCGCCAGGGTCAAAACCTGGAGCTGACCTTTGTCGGCAGCGATCCCCGCCCGACCTTCGCCATGGCCCGGCCAGGCGTTCCTGCGCCGCCGGTCAACCTCACGGACGCCTCCCGCCTGTTGTCATTGCTGGTTGCCAGCGAAGACCTGCTGGGCGATCCCCGAATGCGCTCATCGTTGCAGAGCATCGGTGATCTGCTGCGGCGCTCTTCCGGTGACACCAGTGTGCTGGCCAACTTTCTGGATGATTTCCTGACCTACCGCCCGGACGGCCGGTCAGCGGTGGTATCAACCGGGCAGCTGCCCAATCAAACTGGTCAGCAGGTGGGGGGAGAACCGGGCCAGCCGCCGGGTCCCTCAACCGGTCTGTCCGGACCCACGGCCACGCCGTTTGAAGATACCGCCTCCCGATTGTTGCTGAACCTGGCCCAGAGGGCTCGCTTTACGCTGGTCGACGTGGCCAATCAGCCGCTGCACCCTCTGCCGCTCAAGCCTGGTGACGAGGCCACTGCCCTGGTGCAAGGGCAGCTGCCGGGCGGGCGGGTGCTGGTGCAACTGGCAGGAGAGTCGCTTGAACTGCAGCTGGCCCGACCGGTACAGCAGGGTGAGTTGCTCCGCCTGGCGCTGGTAGCGCAACAGCCCAGGCTGGTGTTTGCGCTGCCGGGCCAACCGGCGTCGGACCAGTCTGCCGCCGTCAGCGATGCGGCCCGTTGGCTGAGCACCATGGTACGTAACGAGGCCGGACAGAGCGAGATGCAGCAGGCGGTGCTCGATCGTCTGCAGCAGGTGGTCAGTTCGCTGCCACCGGGCTCTCCAGCCCTGGCGGCCATCATGGATGAGGCGATGATCTACGGCGCCACGCCTTTTCTGACTTCGCCGGCGCTCCTGGGGCAGACCGGGCGTACTGCCGCCAAGACCGATGATGAGGTGCTGAAGCTGCTGCAGGCCCTGATGCAGGGCAATCGGATGGCCTTGGTGGAGCCTCAGCTGAACGTCGAGCGCAGCCTGCCGTTTCAGGCAGGTCAGCAACTGCGGGGTGAGGTGTTGCAGAGTCTGGGGGGCGGACGTTTTATGATCCAGGTGGCAGGGCAGAACCTGGAGGTGCTGCTGCCCAAGGGGGTCAAGGCCGGCGATGGTCTGAATCTGTTCTTTGTGGGCAACGACCCGCCTGCTTTTCTTCTGGTGCGCCACGGCAAGGGGGGCGATGCCCTGGTCAGCGAGACCGGCCGTTGGGTCAGCACGTTGCTGGGGATGCAGAATCGTTCGGCATCGCTGCAGGAGGGGCTTGGCATCCTGAAGACCCTGCTGCAGGGGGCCCCTGCCGACCCTGCCCTGCTCGAACAGCAGCTGGCCAAAGGGCTGCGTGAAAGCGGCCTGTTTTATGAATCTCACCTGGCGCGCTGGTTCAGCGGCGACTATCCGCTGGAGGAGCTGTTGCGGGAGCCGCAGGGACGGCTGTCAGCCCAGCTGCCGCAACCGCTGCCGATGGCGCCTCGCCAGGCCACTGCCGAGCAGCTTGAGGCAGCCCTGAAACAACGTGCCGGATTAGTGCCGGACGGGGCAGCCGATCCGCGTACCATGCCGATCATCAAGGAGCAGTTGGCCAGCCTGCAGACCGGTCACCTGCTGTTCCAGGGGGAGTTGTTTCCCGGCCAGCAGATGGCATGGCGGGTGGCCGAACGTGAGGGCCGCGGCCGGCAGGATCAGGAACGCCACGATGCGCCGTGGGAAACTGCCGTTTCATTGACCTTGCCAGGGCTGGGGGCGGTTGAAGCCGGTCTGACCCTGAGTGGAACCCGGCTCAGTGTGCAGGTGTCGGCAGGCCAACCCGCTACTGCGCAGCTGCTGGACGGCGGTCGAGAGGAGTTGGCGGATCAGCTGGCCGCTGCCGGACTTGAGCTGCAGTCGTTGGTGATCAAGCATGGCCCCTAGCCGTCGCACGACTGATGAACGGGTGGCGGCGGCCCTGTCCTACAAGCAGGGGCACTATGCGCCGGTGGTGGTTGCCAAAGGCAAGGGGGTGATGGCCGAGGCGATCATCGCCTGTGCCAAGGATGCCGGTGTCTATGTGCATGAATCGCCTGAGCTGGTGACCTTGTTGATGCAGGTAGATATCGATCAGCATATCCCGCCTGATCTCTACCGGGCCGTGGCCGAGCTGCTGGTCTGGCTGTATAAAATGGAAGGCAGGAAAGGAACCTGATGCAGATCAAGTTCGGTACCGATGGCTGGCGCGGCGTGATCGCCCGCGAATTCACCTTTGACAATCTTTCGCAGGTGGCCCAGGCCACCATGGATTGGATGACCCGTGAGGGGTTGGCGGAACAGGGACTGGTGGTGGGTTACGACCGTCGTTTCCTGTCGCCTGATTTTGCGCGCAGAGTGGCCGAGGTGGCTGCCGGTAATGGTATCAGGACCCTGCTGTGCGATGAGGTGGCGCCGACACCGGCGGTGTCCTGGGCGGTTAAGCAACAGGGGGCCGGTGCCGGGGTGGTGATCACCGCCAGTCATAATCCGCCGATCTACAACGGTTTCAAGGTCAAAGAGGGCTATGGAGGATCGGCCCGGCCCGGTACCACCGGTCTGTTGGAGCAGATCGTGGCTTATAATCAGACGCACAACCGTTTGGTCCGGTCAGTGCCGTTTGACGAGGCCAGCCGCCAGGGCCTGATCGTGCCCTATGATGCCACCGGCGGGTACTTAAGCCGGCTGGGGCTGTATGTGGATGTCGAGCGGATCAGGCAGGCCGGCATAGCGGCAATTGCCGATCCGATGTACGGTGCCGGCAGCGGTTTTTTTGCGCGTCTGCTTGGTCTGGAAGAGATTCATGCTGAGCCGAACCCCGCCTTTGGAGGGCGACCGCCTGAGCCGATCGGTGAGCACCTGGGCGAGCTGTGCGCGTTGCTCAAGACCGGTCGCTACCGGGTTGGCCTGGCGCTGGACGGCGACGCCGATCGGATCGGGGCGGTTGACGAGCAGGGTGAGTTTTTCTCGTCCCACGGCATCTTTACGCTACTGCTCAAGCATCTGGTGGAGCGCAAGGGCCGGACCGGCGGGGTGGTCAAGACGGTTTCCACCACCCGTCTGGTGGATTGTCTGGCAGAAAAATATCAGCTGCCGCTCTACGAGACGCCGATCGGCTTCAAGCATATCTGTGAGCTGATGCTGGAGCAGCCGATTCTGATGGGCGGTGAAGAGTCGGGAGGTCTGGGGGTGGCGGGCCATATCCCGGAGCGGGACGGCATCTTGATGGGGCTGTTGCTGCTGGAGACCATCGCGGTCACCGGCAAGGGGCTGCGGGAACAGCTGGATGAGGTGATGGCCGAATACGGTCGTCTGTACTACCGTCGGATTGATCTCCAGATCGGCCTTGATCAGAAAGCTCGTCTGCTGGAACGGCTGCAGCAGGACTGCCCACGTGAGATCGCGGGCCGCACGGTCAGTAGCACTAATTTCAGTGACGGCTTCAAGTTCATCTTCGATAACGGCGATTGGTTGCTGATCCGGCCCTCCGGCACCGAGCCGGTATTGCGCCTCTACAGCGAGGCCAGCGAGGCTGTAATGGTTGAAACGTTGCTGCGCGCAGCCCGCCAACTGGCCGGGGTCTGACCGTGAAGATGCTGCTGACCACGGGATGCGTTGCCGGGCTGAATGGCGCCGTGCTCTATCCGCTGTTGATGTGGGGCAGCGGCCGTCCGTTGCAGATTCCTGTTGAGGCTGCGCTGCTGGCTGTCGGTGGCGGTTGTCTCTATCTGTTGTATCGCTTCAGGAGATTGTTGTAACGGTCTTTGAGCTCTGCGGTGGCTGGACGTGCTGATTGCGTTGATGGCGCTGCGGTTTTGTGGTAATGAAAGGGCCAATTTCGCGGTTTGAAATACCGCTTAACTATGGTACACACAAGACTAAAGCGTTTTCCCGGCAGCTCCATATAATCAGTCCCTTGTGGACCTAAGGAGGCATAGAATATGGCTAACATCCTGATCGTTGACGACTCATCCACCATGCGCAAGATCATTTCCCGTTCACTGCGTCAGGCAGGCTTGCCGATTGACGATATCCTTGAGGCGGGCGACGGTATCGAAGGGATCAATGCGCTGCAGACCTCGGGCAAGACAATCAATCTGATCCTGTCCGATATCAATATGCCCAACATGGACGGTCTTGAGTTTGTCAAGGCGGTGCGGGCCAACGGTTACAGCATGCCGATCGTGATGATCACCACCGAGGGGGGTGAGGATGTGATTGCCGAGGCCCTGGCCAGCGGCGCCAAGGATAGCATCAAGAAGCCTTTTACACCGGAACAACTCGGTGAAAAGCTGGGAGGGCTGCTATGAGCCTAAACCCGGATATTGCTGAATCCACGAAGTTCAGTGAGCAGCAACTGGCCGAGTACGTCATCAATGCCACCCAGGAAGTCTTTTCCACCATGGTGATGATGGAGCCTTCGGACGATTTTCCGCTCAAGGACCCGATCACCCACTTCAAGTGCAGCATCACCGGCATGGTCGGTTTTGCCGGCACCTATTCCGGCGTCATCTCGATGCACTGCCCGATTGTGCTGGCCAAGAAGGTCACCGCTGCCATGCTGGGCATGTCTGAGGATGAGGTGGCTGATGGCGGCGAGGATCTGAATGACGCCATCGGCGAGATCGCCAACATGCTGGGCGGCAGCGTCAAGATGATCCTTTCCAAGGGCGGCCTGGATGTCAAGCTTTCCATACCGACCGTGATCGCCGGCGAGGATTATACGGTTAACTCCTTGTCGGACATCGATTGTGTCGTAATTCCCTTTACTGTTGACAATGAACGATTCCTGGTGGGGCTGACGCTCAAGAAGGAAGACTGATCCTCCGTTGACTTAAACTATCGGGGCGTCATGGTGACGCCCCGAACAGCCCCCATTAATCACCCCCGCGAGTCCCGATGGAAGGATATGTAAAGCTTTACGAAATGCTTGAGAGCGCCCTGCGTCAGGCCGGCGAAGAGGCCGGTATGCTCTTGGGGCAAGGGCTCACGGCAACGCTTACCGATTCGCTCACCTTTAGCAAGGCAGCCTACTTCGGTGATCTTGACGATGGCGTGTTCGTCATGACCATCGACTCACGGGAAGAGTACCCCGGGCAGTTTTATCTGGTATTCAACCTGCGCGATGCGATCCTGATGAGCAGCCTGCTGCTCGGTATCCCCGCTGCCCGTATCCAGGAAAAACGTCGTCTGTCGATCATTGAAGCCGATGACATCGATGCCTTCGGTGAGATCGGCAACATGATCAACGGCGCGATCAACACCACCTTCCAGGCCAGCCTGAGTGGCAAGGCACAGCTTAAGCAGCAGGCATCCAAGAAATACGTTCCCGAAATCGACCCGCTATCTGCAGATGAGCCGCTCCCTGACGGGGAGTACCTGATGTTTCGGGCCAAGCTCGAGATGGAGGGGCAGGAGATGCATCATCTGGATGTGCTGATTCCCCTGGAATTGGCCAATCAGTATGATCCTCCCCCGGCAGAGCCGGCCGTTCCCGAACAGGTCGAACAGCCGGAGGCCCCTGCAGCAGAAACTGCAGCAGATATAGCTGCTGATCAGCCTGCACCGGTCGCTGCAGCTGAAGAGACCGCAGAGCGGCCTGTGGCTGCCGCCGCCGGCACCGTTGGCGAAGATATGGTGGTCATCTTTGAAGACAACGATGAGGACCGTCTCCATCTGCGCGAGGCTCTCGATTTCACCGGGTTCAAGCTGGTGGATGGACCTCTTAATGCCGACGTCAAGGATCTGTTCAGCCAGGGCAATGTCAGGATGGTGCTGATCGGCTCTCAGGACGCCGATGACCGGGAATTGGCGGTCTGTATCAAGATCAATGCCTTGCGGCAGGATCAGCCGGTGCCGATTGTGATGTGCGCCCACCGCTGGACCCGCACGGCGGTGCTCAAGGCCCTGAAATACGGAGCCCGTGATATCGTTATCAAACCCTGTGATCCGGATGAGCTCGCTGCAAAGGTGAAGCGCTTATGTCGTCTGCCCTCAGCCTGATACCCGCTTTTTGCACACGGGCTCGCACAGGTTGCCGAATCTGGCTGATCGGCATGCTGCTGGTGCTGCTGCCGGCGCTGTGCTGCGCCGCTCTGCCTCCCAACCACCTGCAGCGGATCGAGCTGCATCCCAAGCAGCAGTTTACCCGGGTAACCCTGAAGCTGGCTGCCGACCCCCGCTTTGAGATCGTGCCGCTTGCCGGCAACCGTCTGCGTCTGCAGCTCCACGACACCACTGGACGTCTGTTTCGAGGGCTACGCCGCTATGCTGACCGGAATATCGGCGGTTTGGTTGTTTCGCAACGGGGCAGTGATCTGGTTGTCACCTTTGCTTTGTCTCCGCAAGGTGTGGGCTGGCGTTTGGTACACCTGGCAGGGGTGCCTGCGCTGAGTCTGGACGTTGGCCCACTGCTGCAAACGCGGCCTCCTCAGCCGATGCAGCCAGGTCGGGAACGGATTTGGGGCGGGGCAGAAAAACTGTTGCGTGACTTTGACCCCCCGATCAAACCGGAGGTCCCTTTTGTTCCCACCGATCGGCTGGTGCTTAAAGAACTGTTGAATCAGGAAGAACAGAAGCTCTTTCTGGCCGCTGAAGGCGCTCTCTACAAGGGGCAGCTCACGTCCGCCGAGGACCTGCTGCTGCCATTTGCCGGCCGCACCGGTGCCGCCATCAGGCCATTGGCACTGTATCGTCTGGCTGAGACTCGTTATCGGCTGCAACGCTACGGTCAGTCACTTGAGAACTTCCGCGCTGCCGAGCAGCTCTGGCCTGAATTTTTGTCCTTAAATCCTGCAAGCATGTTTTTTTACGGCGACAGCATCGCACGCAACGGAAATCTGCCGGCTGGGCGACAACTGCTGACTCGTCTGGTGGTTTCCAACGCCGACAAGCCGTACGCCCAGGTACTCTTGGTGCGGATGGCGGATGTGCTGGCGCGTCAGGGTAACGAGTTGGGGGCCCAGGCCATCTACCGGACCGCGGCCGACTCTTTTGCAGACAGCAAGGCGCGCCAGATCGCGCTCATGAAGCTGGCTGACCGTGATTTTCTGCGAGCCACACCACTGGATTACCGGTCACTGAGCGCTACCTATCGTTCAATTGCGCAGCAAATCGGTGATTTTGACCTGCGCGAGGAGGCGTCATTCAAGGCGATGCTGCTGGCGGCCATCAATGCGCCTGCCGGTAACGCGCTGGATGAGGCAATCGCCTTTCAGAGGCGTTTCCCGCGTGGTGTCTATGCCGCCATACTGCGTGATATCCGCGAGGACCTGGTTGAGCAGGCCTACCGTCAGGGTAACTGGGACAAGGATCCGGCCGCGTTACTTGGCCTGGTGAACGCAAACCAGGATTATCTGGCCACCGCCTTGCGGGTCGATGGCTTTTTGCCTGCGCTAACCAGTGCCTTTGACAAGGCGGGACGGCCGTTGGATCTGATCGCACTGTATGTCGGTTTGCTCGAGCGACCGTGGGTCGGAGAAGAATCCATCCCCTATTTGCACCTGCAGGTGGCTGAACATGCCGAATTGCTCGGTGATACCCTGCTGGCCAAAAAAATGCTGCGTACCTTTTTGACGCGCTTTCCCTCAAACCCCCAGGCAAAAATTGGCAGAGAGAAGCTGGGCGCTTTGCAGTATCTGGACGGTGAACAGGCCGAAGCCCGCAGTACGCTGCTGTGGCTACTCAACAAGGGTGAGCAGGCAGAACATCCGATCAGCTACTATTACCTTGGCCGTGCCTTGTGGCATGGCAAGAACTATGCACAAGCTGCCCAGGCCCTGGAACGCTACCTCTTTCTGGTTCAGGCAATGGGACGGAAGGCTCCTCTGGTTGGCGACGCCTACTATATCGCAGCCCAGGCACGTCAGTCGCTCGGGCAGTACCGGCAAGCATTGCAGTTGCTCGAGAGCGGCATGAAAAGCATCCCTGTTGAGCACCGTGACCAGTTTTTGTTCAAGCTCGGCGAGGTTCATCTGCAGGCTGGAAATCAGGATCAGGCGCGCAGCTATTTCGAGCAGCTGTCAAAAGAGGGCAAAGATGCCGACTGGCGCCGCTTGGCTGCCCAGTCGCTGTACGCCATTGCCGCCACTCCGCCCCCGCTGTCAAAGAACCCAAAAGTCAAATAATTGAATAAGTCAAAATAACGACAAGACTGTAATCAGTCTTCAGGTTGCTACGATCCTCAGGAATCCCCTCTGAAGCAGCGTTTGCGGCTTTTTGTCGTTTTGGGGCACAATTATTGCAAAATTGGTCAGGTGCTTAAGCCGGTTAAGCAAATGGGGGTAGCTATGCCTGTTGAAGGATTGTTTAGTACAACGGTTGAAGTGCTGGCCAAAAGCGTTGATTTGCGCACGCGGCAGCAGAATCTGATAGCCTCAAACCTTGCCAACGCAGAGACGCCAGGCTTTACTCCGCGGGCGCTGGAATTTGAAAAACAGCTGCAGTCTGCCGTCAAGAAGTCGTCTGTGCGCGGTTCTGTCGCGGGCGGGAACCAGCCGCATCCGGCACATATACCGCTGAAGGGAGACGGGCCGGCTCGTGTTCAGCAGGTCAGCGGCACGGTGGTGGAGGTGCCCTCCCAGACTCCTGGCCGTGACAACAACGGCGTTGAGCTGGAAAATGAGATGAGTCGCATGATGCAGAACCAGGTCCTGTTCAACGCCTCGGCACAGCTGTTGGCTAAAAAATTTGAGGGATTACGCAGTGCCCTGAGGGAGGGTAAATAATGGATCTGTTTACCTCGATGCAAACCAGCTCATCGGCGTTAACCGCTGAGCGCACCCGCATGAATCTGGTTTCAAGCAATCTGGCCAACGCCAATACGACCCGCACGCCGGAGGGCGGTCCGTACAAGCGCAAAGATGCCGTGTTCACCGCCACACCGCTGCAGGGAGGCTTTGGCAAGACGCTCGATCGTGCCGCCAACGAGCAGATCAGGCAGGTTGCGGTAACAGAGATCAAGGAAGATAAAAGCCCACCGCGCCTGCAGTTTGATCCGAGTCACCCCGATGCCGACCCGCAGGGCTATGTGGCGATGCCGAACGTGAACGTGGTGGAAGAAATGGCGGATATGATCAACGCCACCAGGGCCTATGAGGCCAACGTCATGGCAGCCCAGGCAGCCAAAAATATGGCACTGAAGACGCTTGAGATTGGCCGTTAGGAGGTGACAGGTGGAAATTAATACAATCAGTGGAATAGGTGCAGCAGGGCAGGGTCTCGGGCTGGGGCTGGGAAAGAATCAACCGGTTTCAGCCATCGACGGAGCCGGCAAGTTCTTCAGCGAACTGGTGAGCAAGGTTAATGATATGTCGGTTCAATCGGACCAGGCGATACAGAAACTGGCTACCGGAGAGAACCGCAATCTGCACGAAACCATGATCGCGGTCGAAAAAGCCGGCATCTCGTTCCTGTTTATGTCCCAGGTGCGCAATAAGGCGCTGGAGGCCTATCAGGAAGTCATGCGGATGCAGGTATGACCGTTACTTCATCTCATTATAGCCCAGTAGGAGGTAGGTTGTCCCATGCCTGAAGGACTGCAGCGAATCCTGGAACCGTTCATGGCCATCTCGCCGGGCAAGCGGATGCTGGTGGCGGGCGTGGTGGTGGCGACATTACTGGCCTTTGCCGCGCTGATCATGCTGGCTAACCGGACCGAATACCGGCCGCTGTTTACCAACCTCAGTAGCGAAGACGCCGGTGAAATAGTCAAAAAACTGAAAGACGCCAAAACCCCGTATCAGATCACCCCGGATGGCAAGGGTGTGTTGGTGCCCTCCGACAAGGTGTACGAGCTGCGCCTGACCTTGGCCTCAGAGGGGTTGCCGCAGGGCGGTGGTGTCGGTTTCGAGATCTTTGACCGTAAAAATTTCGGTATGACCGAGTTCGTGCAAAAGCTCAACTACCAGCGGGCGCTGCAGGGTGAGTTGGCGCGCACCATCTCGCAAATCAGCGGCGTCGAGCAGGCCCGTGTGCATCTGGTGATTCCCGAAAAATCCCTGTTTAAAGAGGCCGAAAAACCGGCCACCGCATCGATCGTGCTACGTATGAAGGGCAACAAGTCGCTGCGCGACGCCGAGGTGCAGGGTGTCGTCCACCTGGTGGCCTCCTCCATTGAGGGGATGAATGCCGACAACATCACGGTGCTGGACAGCCGGGGCAAGATTCTCAGCAAGGGCGACGGTGCCGGCGATGCGACCGCCAAGATGACCGGCACCATGCTGGAGACGCAGCGGGCCTATGAGCGCAGCTTGGAAGATCGCTTGCAGACCCTGCTGGACCGTGTTGTGGGTGGGGGCAAGACCGTTGCCAGGGCTACCGCCACCTTCGATTTCAAGCAGGTTGAGCGGGTGGAGGAGAAGTTCGACCCGGAAACGATCGCGGTCCGTAGTGAGCAGCGCAGCGAGGAGAAAGCGGGCGGGACGACTATTGCTACCGGTGTACCCGGCGTGCAGACCAACCTGGGACGGAATACGCCCGGCGCAGCAGGCAATACAGCGAGCGGCGGCAGCCGAAATGATGAAACCCTGAATTATGAAGTGAGCCGCTCCACATCCCGCACCATCGAGCCGGTGGGCACCTTGAGCAAGGTGTCGGTCGCCATTCTGGTTGACGGCAAGTACGAGGCTCCGGCGGCTGTCAAAGAAGGCGAATCTGCGAAGCCCAAATATATTCCGCGTTCACCTGAGGAGTTGCTGCAGATAGAGGCGTTGGTCAAGGGGGCGATCGGTTTCAACGCTGAACGTGGTGACCAGCTCAGTATCCAGAACATACCGTTCCAGGACCCGGAAGATGCCGCCGGCCTGGCAGAGGCGCCCAAGTGGTGGAGCAACCCCTTCTTCCTGGCATTGTTTAAGAACCTGCTGATTGGACTCGGTTTTGTGGCCCTGATGCTGTTTGTGATCAAGCCGCTGATCAATACACTGCGCATCTCAAGGCCGCCGCGACTGGATATCCTTGAAACCATGGCTCCTGACGTGCAGGAGAAGTTGTCGGCAAGCGAGCGTGCCCAGCTGGCAGCCCAGATGCAGGAACAGCAGGATCTGATGGAAAAGGCCAAGACCAACCCCTACCAGGTGGCGCAAATACTGCAAAACTGGCTGACGGAAGAATCGTAAGTGCATAAAACGCGACCACGGTTATGCAGATGGTATAACAAAGCAGAGGAGTATGCATCATGACCGGAGCCGATAAGGCTGCCATATTGCTTTTGTACCTGGGGGCTGACGTAACGGCCAAGGTGTACGAGCATATGGAGGATGAGGAAATCAAAAAGATCTCCAAGAGCATGGCCCACCTGGGCCATGTGCCGCGTCACACCATCGTTCAGGTTGTAGAAGACTTCAATGAGGTGATCTCACCGGAATCAGGCATCTTTGCCCAGGGTGAAGAGTTTGTGCAGAAGATCCTTGAAAAGGCCCTGGGCCCCGGCAAGGCCAGCATGCTGATGGAAGAGCTGCGTGCCTCCAGCTACGGCGATCTGGTCGACATTCTGGCTGCCATGGATTCGAAAAGCATCGCCAACTTTTTGTCGCAGGAACATCCACAGACCATTGCCGTGATCCTGGCCAAGCTGAAGTCCAAGCAGACCAGCGAGATTATTTCCTACCTGCCTCAGGAGCTGCAGGCCGAGGTGGTGCTGCGCATCGCCGATGTTGAGCAGGTATCGCCTGAGATCCTGCAGGAGATCGACGAGGTGATGCGCCGTGAGCTCAAGTCGATGGGCGGCGTTCAGCGCTACAAGGTGGGCGGTATCGAAAAGGTGGTTGATATGTTCAACCACTTCGACCGCAGCAAGGAAAAACAGATTCTGGAGAAGCTGGATGTGCTCTCGCCGCCGCTGGCCGAGGTCATCCGTAAACACCTGTTCACCTTCGAGGATGTCTTTGCCCTGGATGATCGTTCGATCCAGTCGGTGATGCGTGAGGTCTCCAACGATACCCTGACCCTGGCCATGAAGACCTCCACCGATGACGTCAAGAACAAGATCTTCAAGAATATCTCCAGCCGTGCAGCCGAGATGATCAAGGAAGACCTGGAAGTAATGGGGCCGGTGCGTCTCTCGGATGTGGAAAAGGCCCAGTCGGAGATCATCAAGATCGTCCGCAAGATGGAAGAGGAAGGCAAGATCGTGCTGGCAGGGCGGGGCAGCGAAGATGCCCTCGTCTAAGATCATCAAGGCTGAAACAGCCGGCATGCCGATCTGCAATTTCAGCTTCCGGCCGGTCAGCCGGAACGCAACGGCCTCAGCCGCAGACCAAGCGAACGAAGGCAGCGCTGCCTTTGTACCGCTTGAAATTTTTGACCCCAGTGAAATGGGCGGCAGAATCGGGCTGCAATCGCATAAACCGGCAGCTGAAGTGCTGCCGGAGATATCGGGCAGATTTGTCAGCGACGAGGAGCTGGAACGTGAGCTGCAGGAGTCCTATCAACGCGGGCTGCAGGATGGCAAAAATCTTGCCGAGCGTGGTTTGCTCAACGTTTTCAAAAGCATGCGAACCGCCAGCGAAGAGCTGCAGCAGCTGCGTGAAAAGGTGCTGCGGGATTCTGAAGACGATCTGCTGGCCTTGTCGATTGCCGTTGCGCGGCGGGTTGTTCATCACGAAATCAGCCAGAACCGTCTGCTGGTGACCAAGGTCATCAAGGCGGCCCTGCGTAACCTGAGTGACAGGGATCAACTGGTTGTCCGGGTGCACCCCGATGATCAGGCCTTGTTGACTACCAGTCAGGATCAAGGTCTGCGGCAGGAACTGGCAGCGCTCAACTGTACCCTCAAGCCCGATGCGTCGTTGCTGCCGGGAAGCTGTCAGGTGGAGACCATGCTCGGCACAGTAGACGCAAGTTTCGAGGGCCAGCTGGAAGAGATCTATCGACAGATGCTGGAAGAACGGACCAGCATGGTGGAGAAAGAGCCGTCTGTCTGTGTGGACACTGAATGAGTCAGACCAGCATTGATATGGGCCGTTACCTGCAGTCTGTGGAGCGCTGTAATCCGATCCGTCTCCACGGTAAGGTGATCCAGGTGGTGGGTCTGGTGATCGAAGGCTACTGCCCGGAGACATCGGTGGGGGCAATCTGCGAAATACGCCCCAAGGATGGCGAGCCGATACCGGCCGAAGTGGTGGGATTTCGCGACAGTAAGACGCTGCTGATGCCGCTTGGGGAACTGCGGGGGGTTGGGCTTGACAGCCTGATCACGGTCAGGAGAGACAAGGCCACCCTCAAGGTCGGCCCACAGATGCTGGGGCGGGTGATTGACGGCCTGGGTAATCCGATCGACGACCTGGGGCCGTTGCATGCCGAGATCGAATACCCGATCTATGCCACGCCGGTCAATCCGATGAAACGGCCGCCGATCAGAAAACCACTGGATCTGGGCATCCGTTCCATCAATGGTCTGCTGACCTGCGGCCAGGGACAGCGGGTCGGCATCATGGCCGGCTCCGGCGTCGGCAAGTCGACTCTACTGGGGATGATCGCCCGCTACACCGAGGCCGACGTCAACGTGATCGCCCTGATCGGCGAGCGTGGTCGAGAACTGCGTGAGTTTGTTGAGAAAGACCTCCAGCAGCAGGGGCTGCACAAGTCGGTGGTGGTGGTGGCCACCTCTGACCAGCCGCCACTGGTACGGATGCGGGGTGCCTACATCGCCACCACGATTGCCGAGTATTTCAAGGACCAGGGCAAAAAAGTGCTGCTGATGATGGATTCGGCCACCCGTTTTGCCATGGCGATGCGGGAGGTGGGGCTGGCGATCGGTGAACCGCCCACCACCAAGGGCTACACCCCGTCAGTCTTTGCGGCCCTGCCCAAGTTGCTGGAGCGGACCGGCAACTTTTGCGAAGGCAGTATCACCGGCCTGTACACCGTCTTGGTGGAAGGCGACGACTTCAATGAGCCGATCTCCGATGCCATGCGCAGCATTCTGGATGGCCATATTGTCCTGTCACGTGATCTGGCCGCCCGCAACATCTATCCGCCGATCGACGTGCTGGCCAGCGCCAGCCGGGTGATGAGCGATGTGGCTGAACCGCATCACAAGGAGTTGGCCGGCCGTTTCAAGGAAACCCTGGCCACCTACCGCCAATCAGAAGACCTGATCAATATCGGCGCCTACAAAGGCGGCAGCAACCCGGCCATTGATGAGGCCATCCGCCGGATCGACGCCATGGTGGCGTTTCAGAAACAGGCCGTGACCGACCCGGCCACTCTGGCCGAAGCGGTGGAAGGTATGCGCGCGATCTTTGAGCGGTAAGGGGCTGACAATATGTCCTCAAAAAAAGGCTTTGAGCTGCACCAGGTGCTCAACTACCGCACCGACCTGGAGCGGCTGCGTAAACAGGAGTTCGCCGCTGCTCGCCGGGACCTCGATCAGGCCAGCGATAAGCTGGAACAGCAGCGTAACGAGGCCGCAGACCTGGCACGTGATTTTGCCGGGCGTAACGGTCAGCTCAACTCAGTGGTCGAGTTGCAGTTGTACTCCGATTTCTTCACCCGCAAGCGTGAGGAGATCAAGCAGCAGCAGGAGCGGGTGACGGCGCTGGATCGTATCCTGGAGAACCGTCGCGATGACCTGGTGCAGGCCACCAAGGACAAGAAGGTGCTTGAGGCGTTGAAGGAAAAGAAAATGCTGGCATTTCGACAGGAGATGCAGCGTAAGGAACGGGATTTTCTGGATGAAACCGCTGTCCAGAAGAAAGGTCGAGACTAGCAAATGAAGAAACCGCTGCAATTTTCTGTGGCCGCGCTCTTTTTCTTGGGAGCGGTCTCTTCGTTACAGGGCAGCAGTGCGCCGGCCACAACGCCGCAACAACCGGTACCGGTTGCACCGAGTGCCGGTGACATGGCAGCCACACGGGCAGCGCGGGAAGAAAAGGCGTTGCATGATGCCCGGCGGCAAAGACTGGCCGAGCAGGAGGCAGCCCTGGCGGCCAAGGAGGCTGAACTGAAGAAGCTGTCCGAAAAGCTCGAACAGCAGCTGAAAAACATGGAAGAAACCAAGAAGAAGTATGATGAGACCCTGAAGGCACAGGAAGAGGTACAGAAAAAACAGCAGAGCGACAAAGTGACCAGGATGGTCAAGCTGTTCAAGGCCATGCGTGCCGAGCAATCGGCCAAACTGGTGGATGCCCTGCCGGAGCAGGAGGCGGTCGTGTTGCTGGAGCGGCTGGATATCAAGACCATCTCCAAGATGGTGCCGTTCCTGAACCAGCCGCGCATTATTCGCTGGATCGATGAAAATCTGAATATCAGGCAGTAATTCATAAAACAGGTCAATCGGTAGCCACCGGCTGCCGATAAGAGAGGTACCGGACAGTCTGTGGTTCGGTACAACTACCCACAGAAAGGAGGTGAAAAAATGGAAACAGCACAGATAATCATGATGCCGGTAACAGCCCCTGCCGCACCAGCAGGCGGTATGTGCGGTATGGGGACCTGCTCGGAAGACGGCTTTGGATCACTTCTGGGGCAGACCCTGGCACTGTTGGAGCAAAGCGGGATCAGTAGTGCTGCAGTCGATGCTATGCTGCAGGAAGTGGAGCCGCAAACCGCCCAGCAGATGCTGCCGACGGCGATGTCTGAACTGGTGGCGCTTCCTCAGGCGGAAGCCGCTGCAGGCGAGGAGCACGCAGAGGAGCCATTGCCAGAAGCGGTCAGCAGCCATGAGCGCGCTCAGCAGTTGGCCGGTTTTCTGCAAGCAGCCATGTTGGCGCCTACCCCGGTAACCACGGCACCGGCACAGGTGGCGCACAGCGCTGAACCAGATGCTCTCGTCGCTGTCGCAGCTCTGGCACCGCCACCAGCAGTAGTCGTAGCCGAAGGGGGCGACGACGTGCTGATGCAAGATGATCAGCAGGTCATGACCACCGAAGGGCAACCCGAGACGCCGGTACGTGCAGATCGCCCTGCAGTGGCAGTTGGACACCAGCCGGTTGCGGTTCGCGGAGTAGTAGAGACACAGCAGCGACCAGCACTGCCGGCAAAACAGGCTGTAAACCAGGCTGCTGTTGTCGCATCAGGGGCGCAATCTGAGGTCAGGCTGCCAGCCGTAGAGCAACAGGTGGTGGCAGAGCCTGCAGTGCGGATGGAGATGACGAAGGCCGCAACGGGAGCAGCAGCGGCCCAAGATGCGTCCGTGGTGGTGGATGTGCCAGCAGCACCGAAGGGCAACGCCCCAAGCGTCGCCCAGGTCCGTTTTGCGCAGCCGACAGACCTGGTGGGGGCATCAGCACAACCGGAACAGCAGCGGCAACGAGAGCAGGGGCAGCTTGGGCAACAACAGGCCGGCTTGGCCAACAGCACCGCAGCGGCGGTGACCGTCGCTGAACAACCTGAAGAGGCAGCCCTGTTTCAGGTGCAGATGACGGCAGCAACCGATCTGGAAACGCCCCATGGTCACAGTATGGGGGTAACCATCCAGCGTATGGCCGGGGGCCAGCTGGAGGTGCAGGCCGCAGAGCCGGCCAAGGTTGCTGCTGAAGCACAACTTATGCGTCAGGTCACCGATCGCCTGGAGTCCCACGATCTGAAGCAGGGTACGGACCGGATCAGCCTGCGGCTTTCTCCGGAGCATCTGGGCAACCTGCAGCTGAATCTGCGGATGGAAGACCAGCAGGTACGGGTCGAGATCGTGGCAGAAAACAGGGCCGTTCGCGAGGCGCTGCTGCAGCAGGTCGATCAGTTGAAAGAGACCTTGTCGCGGCAGAACATCAAGATGGAATCGTTTGATGTTACCACCGCCAACAACGGCGGTCCGACACAGCAGCAACAGGGCGATTGGCGCCAGGCTACCAGCGAGCGGCGTCCGCTGTACCCGCAGCAGTACGGTGCGGGTAGGAATGCCGGCGTAGCCGGCAGTGGTACCGACGCGGCAATGCAGTACTTCGCACCGCAGTATCAATCAACACTGGACGTACGATTCTAAGGAAAGGAGAAAGCCGCGTATGAGTACAACCGTCACCGGCACGACAGCCACCACATCAACCTATGCTGCCGATGCCATGAAGCAGTCAATCGGCATGAACAAGGATGATTTTTTGAAACTGTTCATGGCTCAGCTGGAGCATCAGGATCCGCTCAGCCCCCAGGACCCCACCGAGTTCCTCGGCCAGCTGGCTCAGCTGACGCAAGTAGAGCAGTCCTACAACACGGCCGCTACTCTGGAAAAATTACTGGCAGCCCAGGACAGCAGTATGGCCATGTCGTCAGTGGCCCTGATCGGCAAGGAAGTAACGGCGTTGGGTATTCAGGCCGCCTTTGACGGCAGCAATCCGGCCACTTTAAGTTACCAGATGCCGGCCAACACAACCTCGACCACTCTGCGTATCACCAATGCTGCAGGTCAGACCGTGCGTCAGGTTGATCTGGGTACGGTTGCCGCCGGCAACGGCAGCTACCAGTGGGACGGCAAGGACGGTCAGGGTAACCTGCTGCCGGCCGGGGCCTACAACTTCGGCATCAGTGGTACCGATGCCTTGGGCACCACGCAGATCGCCACCACCTATACCACCGGTAAGGCCGACGGTGTCCGTTTTGATAACGGCATGGCCTATGTCACCATCGGAGCGGTATCGGTCCCATTTGCCGATGTGACCACCGTCAGACAGTCATGAGCACCATCGACCAGATCTATTTTCCGAATCCGGTACAACCGGTAGGCAGGCCAAGCCAGCCCGGAACACAGCCGGTCAAACCGGTTGGCGACTCAACCTTTGCCAAGGTCCTTGAGCAGACCCAGGGAGTCAAGTTTTCACAGCATGCCCAGGACCGTCTCAAGGCACGCAACATCAGCTTCAGCACGGACCAGTTGCAGCAGTTGGAGGGTGCAGTCAATAATGTGGCCAAAAAAGGCGGCAAGGAGTCGCTGGTCATGATGGGCGATGCCGCTTTAGTGGTGAGCGTCACCAACCGCACCGTGGTAACCGCCATGGACCGTAGTCAGATGAAGGGCAATGTGTTTACCAATATCGATTCAGCAGTGATTATCTAAATCTAACCAACCGGGCTGGCCCTGCTTTTAGGAAGCCCTGAAGATGCCGACCGACTGACGCATCTTCACCCAAAAGGAGGCACGACAATGAGTATCACATCCGCAATGTTTTCCGGCGTTTCAGGCCTGCTGGCCAACGCCGAAGGGATCAACGTGATCGGTAACAACCTGGCCAACGTCAACACCGTGGGCTTCAAGTACAACCGGATGCTGTTCGCCGACATGATGTACGTGGACGCCGGTAACGGCTCCCAACTGGGTCGCGGTACCCAGATCCAGAAGATCGACACCGTCATGGGCCAGGGCGCCTTTGAGAGCACCGAGGTGGTAACCGACCTGGCCATTCAGGGTGAGGGGTTCTTTGCCCTGGCAGCACCCAGTGCCCCGATCGGCACCAATGTAGACGCTGAAAACGCCTATTACACCCGCGCAGGAACCTTCCGGCTGGGGGCAGCCGACACGACGACCACTCCGGCCTTGCTGCCGCTGATCAACCCGCTGGGCTACAAGGTGCTGGATCAGAATGGCGATCCGATCGCCATTCCGGAAAGTGTTGACGCAGGTGGTGTAACCTACACATTCCAGAAGATCACGACCATTGAGAACAACGGTGTAATCTCGCTGCTCTATGCTGACGCGAAAGGCAACCCCTATACCGCCTATTATGCCGGTGCTAACGGGGCTATTGATACGGATATCGCCAATGCCTTGCGGGTCGGCTATGCCACGGTCAACAACCCGCCGGCCCTTTCGAAAGAGGGCGGCAACCTGTTCCGGCCGACGGTAACCTCCGGTGAGCCGACCATCGGCTATGCCAACGGTAACAACAGCAAGGTGTTCTCCAACTCGCTGGAGCAGAGCAACGTGGATATGGCAGCCCAGTTTGTGAAGATGATCCTGACCCAGCGGGCCTATTCAGCCAACTCCAAGACCATCACCACCGCTGATGAGATGACCCAGGAGGTCTTGAATCTTAAGCGTTAATAGCGTCTTAGGCGCAGCATAACCCGCACCAGCCCCCGTTCGACAGCACGTCTGTGCCGCCGGGCGGGGGCGGTTGCGTATGGCGCAGCGTGGTGAGGGTGTTGTGAATGTTGCAAAAAACGGCTTTTCGTTTTAAATAGATGCGATACATCTGGTGGTAAGCAGATAACCGGCAGGAGCGGAGGAATCGAATGGCTAAAGACGATCAGGCAGGTACCGAAGCCCCGGAGGGCGGCAACAAGAAGATGTTGTTTATCATCATTGGCGCCGCCGTGGCGGTGCTCGTGGTGCTGGTCGTGGTGTTCATGATGATGGGCAAGGGCGACAAGAAGGAGAGCAAGGAAGGCGAAGGGGCCAAGACCGAGGCTGCCGCCGCAGGGGGCCATGGTGGCGCACCTGCTGCCGGTGGTGAAGGGGGAGCGGCAGGAGCAACCGTCTTTGCGCTGGAGCCGTTTATCGTCAATATCTACGACGGCCAGGAACTGCGTTATCTGAAGGTCAAGGTGGAGATGGAGATGGCCAATCCGGCCATTAAGGCTGAGCTGGAAGGGCGGCTGGCTGCCATGCGTGATGCGATTCTGGTGGTGCTGACCAGTAAGACCCTGCAGGACATTCAGGATATCCAGGGTAAAAACCAGCTGCGTGATGAGATCCTGACCGCAGTCAGCAAGATCGTTGCCCAAGGGAAGGTTACCAAGATCTACTTTACCGACTTTGTGATTCAGTAACGGTGGCCATGGAGAAGATCCTTACCAAAGCTGAGATCGAGGCGTTGCTGAATGCGGTCTTTGACGGCCGCATCGAGCCTGAAAAGGAACTCTCCAAGACCGAGGGGACCGCGGTCAGCTATGACCTCTTCAACACCGAGGCCTATCGTGGCTTTGTCCCCAACCTGGACATCGTTTACGACAGCTTTATCCGCTACGGACGGATCACCCTCTCCAACCGGCTGCGCAAAGTGGTCGAGATCAAGAAGCAGGGCGCCAAGTCGTACAAATTTGACGATTTTCTGCAGACCCTGCCATCGCCGGTTGCCATGGCCCTGTTCAAGCTGGAGCCGCTGAAGGGCGTTGCCTTACTGGCCATGGACAGCGCCTTGGCCTACGCCTTTGTGGACAGCGTACTGGGCGGAACCAGTCGTAACGCCATTAACCCAAACCGGTTGTTCACCACCCTCGAGCTGAAACTGATTGAGAAGGTGTGCGCCGACATCATGTCCGATCTTGAAAAGGCCTGGGCGCCGCTCTGCCCGGTAAAGATGAACCTGCTGCGGATGGAGATGAACCCACGGCTGGTGACCATTGTGCCTCCTGAGTACCAGGTGGTCACCATGACGCTGAAGGTGCAGATCGAGGAGACCGTCGGCAGCATGGTCTTCACCGTGCCGTTCATGACCATCGAGCCGCTGCGGGACAAGCTGCGCGAGGGGATGCAGTTCGACCTGATGGCGATCGACCCGCAATGGTCCTGCCGCCTCTCGGCCGAATTGGTCGAGGCGCCGATGGAGCTGTCGGTTGAGCTGGGCAACTCGGTCATATCATTGCGCGAACTGCTGGATCTGGCAGTGGGGGACACGCTCATGCTGGACAAACCCTGCACCAGCGCGCTGACCGTTAAGGTGGAGGGGGTGCCGAAGTACTGCGGGGTCCCCGGTATCCGTCACGGTAATAAAGCCATCCAGCTAAGTAGTATTTTAGATCAGAAGGGGAGTCACAGTGAGCGAAAAGCCTGAATCCACGGAAAACGGCCAGGAACGTCAGAATCTTGAATTCATTCTGGATATACCGCTTCAGGTCACGGTCGAACTAGGTCGCACCAAGCTCTTGGTCAAGGATATCCTGCAGCTGAACCAGGGCGCTGTGGTGGAGCTGACCAAGCTGGCCGGCGAGCCGCTTGATATCTTCGTTAATTCCAAGCTGGTGGCGCGTGGTGAGGCGGTGGTGGTCAACGAGAAGTTCGGTGTGCGTCTGGTGGATATTGTCAGCCCCAACGAGCGGGTCGAGAAGATTCTGTGATCCTGAGGGCAGGCTTCTGCGCAGCAGCGTTGACGCTTCCTGCCGTTGCCGAGGGCAGCGATGGGCTGCCTTCCAGCAGCGGCATGTCGCTGTTCAGCAGTTTTCTGCAGATGTCGTTGGCTCTGCTGGTGGTGATAGGGCTTATCCTGGTGGTCTACTACGCCACAACCCGCGTTATGAAGTCGGTGCCATCCTTTGGTCAGGTCGGTCGGTTGATCCGGGTACTTGAGGTGCGGGGTCTGGGACCCCGCAGGGCGTTGGTGCTGGTAGAGGTGGGGGGCGAATACCTGCTCTTGTCCTCGACCGACAATCAACTGCGTCTGATCAAAAAAATCGACATGCTGGAGGAGATCGAGGTGCTGGAAGAGAAGGCGCCAGGCGCCTCCTTTCTTGCCTTTCTCAACAAATCGTCCTCCCGTTCGTCGTAACCTGGCCATGTTTTCACGGAACCGTCTATGCTAGCTGTTCGACCCACTAAACGACTCTGGCCCCTGATGGCAGCCGCCCTGCTGGTGATTCTCAGCACCGCGGTGGCCTGGGGAGCCCCGGTTCCGCTGCCGTCACTCAACATCGGCGTCGGCACTGCCACCCGCCCCGGTGAGGTGGCCGCCACGGTCCAGATATTCCTGTTGCTGACGGTGCTTTCGTTGGCGCCGAGCCTGCTGATCATGACCACCTCCTTTACCCGGATAGTGGTGGTCCTTTCATTCTTGCGGACTGCCATGGGCACCCAGCAGGCCCCGTCCAACCAGATTATCCTCGCATTATCACTTTTTCTGACCTTTTTCATCATGACCCCGGTCTGGCAGCAGATCAATCAAGAGGCCTACCAGCCGTTCAAATCAGGTGTCATCTCGCAGGAGCAGGCCTTTGCAAAGGCGGTTGCGCCGGTCAGAAAGTTTATGCTGACCCAGACCCGCGAAAAGGACCTGGCGCTGTTTGTGAGCCTGTCCAAACAGGAACGACCGAGGAATGCCGACGAGATACCAACGCTGACCATCATTCCGGCCTTTATGATCTCCGAGCTGCGCACCGCCTTCCAGATCGGTTTTCTGATCTATATCCCGTTTATCGTGATCGATATGGTGGTGGCATCGGTGTTGATGTCGATGGGTATGATGATGTTGCCGCCGGTCATGATCTCGATGCCGTTCAAGATTCTGTTGTTTGTGCTGGTTGACGGCTGGGGGCTCGTTATCGGCTCGCTGGTGAAGAGTTTTGGCTAGGAGGAGACGCCCATGACACCTGAGCTGGTGGTGCAACTGGCCCGCCGCAGTTTCGAGGCGACACTGCTACTGGCGGCGCCGCTCTTGATTTTCAGTCTGGTGGTTGGCCTGGCAATCAGCATCTTTCAGGCGGTAACCTCGATCAATGAGGCCACCCTGGCCTTTGCCCCCAAGATCGTTGCCGTGATGATCGCCATGGTCATCTTTTTCCCCTGGATGATGAGTTATATGAGTGACTTCACCCGTGAGATATATGCCCTGATCGCCGTTATGCGGCGTTAGTCCGATGTTTCCGTTTGTCACACCGTTACCCGAACCTGCCGACGTCTTCCTGTTTGCCCTGATCCTCTGCCGCATTGCCGGTCTGTTTGCCGCACTGCCGGTGTTTGGCGGTAAACGTCTGCCGACCCGTATCAAGGTTGTGGCAGTGGTGGCCATCACCCTGGTCTGTGCGCCGGTCCTGCAACTCACCCCGCCAGCGGTACCCAAGGATGTATTCACCATCGGCCTGATCGTGCTGCGTGAGATTCTGATTGGTCTGACCCTGGCCTTCGTTACCCAGGTGATCTTTGCAGCGGTGGAATTCAGCGGTCAGATCATCGGCATGCAGATGGGATTTTCGATCGCCTCGGTGATCGACCCCGCCATGGGCACCCAGACCCAGATCATGTCGGTTATGCAGAGTCTGCTGGCCACCCTGTTTTTTCTCTCCCTCAATATTCATCACGTCTTCATCCGTGCCATTGTGGACAGCTTCAGCATTATTCCGCTGGGGGGCTGGCAGATGAGCGAGGCGCTCATCTCCACCTTGATAGCCGTCAGTGCCGATGTCTTCATACTGGGAATACGACTGGCCGCGCCGGTCATGGTTACCCTGCTGCTGACCAGTGTGGTACTGGGGGTGATGGCCCGTTCCTTCCCGCAGATGAACGTCTTTATGGTTAGTTTCCCCCTCAACATCGGCCTCGGATTTTTGGTGTTGGGTGCGACCCTGCTGCTCTTCTTCCATGTGCTGGAGCTGGCCTTCGGCACCCTTAACAGCCAGGTGCAACTGCTCTTCAGGCTAATGGCAAAGGGGGGATGATAGCTGGCCGACGAGGACAAACACTCCAAAACAGAACAACCTACCGGTAAAAAACTCGAACAGGCCCGGGAGAAAGGCTCACCACCCACCTCCCAGATGCTGACCCTTGGCTTTACCTTGCTGGCAGGCATGATCGCCCTCAACCTGCTGGGCGGTTATATGCTGACAGGCCTCAGGCGGATGATGGTGCAGACCTACCAGCAGATCGGCAGCTTTGAGCTGGCCCCTGCAAACGTCTACGAGCTGATGCTCCGTCTGTTTGCCGTCATCATCATGCTGATTGGGCCGGTTATCGTGACGGTGCTGGCCACCGGAGTGCTCAGCCATGTGGTGCAGGACAACGGACGGCTCGATTTCCAGTGGGGGCGGATCACCTTTGATCTGAACAAATTGAATCCGGCCAAGGGGATCAGTAAGTTGTTCAACAAAGACGCCCTGGTGGAGATCGTCAAGTCACTGCTTAAGCTGCTGGTGATCGGTTGGATCGCCTACCGGGTGATGCAGGACGAGATGCAGAACATTACGCTTTTGGCCGAGTCGGATATCAGCGGTATCTTAAGCTACGCCGGCCATGTGGCCTTCAAGATCGTGACGCACACCTGCGGCATTATGCTGCTGATCGCTGTTCTCGACCTGGGCTATGTCAAGTGGCGCTACATCGAAAACCTCAAGATGACCAAACAGGAGGTTAAAGATGAGCATAAAGAGATGGAAGGCAATCCGGAGGTCAAGGGCAAAATCAAGAGGATGCAGTTTCAGGCTGCCAAACGTCGCCTGGTTGCGATTATTCCCACGGCCGATGTGGTTATCACCAACCCGACCCACTATGCGGTGGCTGTCAAGTACGATCGTAGCCGGATGATGGCGCCATTGGTGATTGCGAAGGGGGTTGACGAGATGGCGCTGGCGATCCGTGAGCTGGCCAAGGAACACAAGGTTACCCTGGTTGAAAATCGCCCCCTGGCGCGGGAGCTGTTTGAGAAGGTCAAGGAAAATCAGGAGATTCCTGAAGGGCTGTATGCCGCTGTTGCCGAAGTGCTGGCCTATGTCTACCGGATGAAAGGCGTCATGTAGCTTTCAGTTGTTTTTTTGACATAGTCAAAAGTACGACAGCTTGCTGTGGCGGCGAGGCGGCGTTAAAAAACACACAACTGCAGTGGTTATAGCGGTGTAGGCCTGCAAACAGGCAGGTGGTCTGTCGTCAATAAGGCGGCATGAAAAGTGCATATATAAAGTGTTCTTTTCTAACGCTGACGCCTGCGGGCGGTAGATGACAAAGGCATGACACCATGGCCAACGGCGGCACCGTTCAAGCGCTTGAACTAAAAAATTTCCGCAAAAACTCTGACATCTACGTGGCAATAGGCCTGATCGGCGTGTTGGCGTTGATGATCATCCCGCTGCCGGCCATGGTGCTGGACCTGTTTCTGGCAGCCAATATCACCATCGCCCTGGCAATTCTGCTGGTCTGCCTCTACACTCGTCATCCCCTCGATTTTTCAGTGTTCCCCTCGGTCTTGCTGGTCACCACCCTCTTCAGGTTGTCGCTTAACGTCGCCGGCACCCGGTTGATCCTGATGCATGGCGGTGAAGGGGCTGATGCGGCTGGTGCGGTGATCAAGGCCTTCGGCACCTTCGTGGTGGGGGGCAACTACGTGGTCGGTGCGGTGATGTTCCTGATTCTGGTGGTCATCAATTTTGTGGTTATCACCAAGGGTGCCGGCCGGGTGGCCGAGGTTTCGGCACGCTTCACTCTGGATGCCATGCCGGGCAAGCAGATGGCGATCGATGCCGACTTGTCAGCCGGTTTTTTGACTGACAAGGAGGCCCGCGTCCGTCGTGAAAAAGTACGCCGTGAGGCCGATTTTTACGGTGCCATGGACGGTGCCAGTAAGTTTGTGCGCGGAGATGCGATCGCCGGTATCCTGATCATGCTGATCAACATCTTCGGCGGCCTGATTATCGGCGTCTGGCAGCAGGGTCTGGCCTTGGACGTGGCCCTGACCAACTACACCCTGCTGACCATCGGCGAAGGGCTGGTGGCCCAGATCCCGGCCCTGATCATTTCAACGGCAGCCGGTATTATCGTTACTCGCACTGCCGATGAAAATAACTTCGGCCAGGAGTTGACCGGCCAGTTCCTCAACTACCCCAAGGCCTTTTACGTGGTTTCCGGGGTTATGTTCCTGTTTGCCCTTATTCCGGGGTTGCCCCACTTTGCCTTCCTGCTGCTGTCGGGCATCTCCTGGCTGGTTGGGCGCATGTCGCGCGAGATGGCCCAGGTGGTGGAAGAGGAGACAGCGGCTGCAGAAGCGGCAGTTTCTGAGGAAGCCCAGGATCAGGCCGCTGCCATACGGCCGTTGGATACCCTTGAGCTGGAGGTCGGTTACGGTCTGGTGCCGATGGTGGATGCGGCCCAGGACGGCGAGCTGTTGGAGCGTATCCGTTCGATCCGCCGGCAGTTTGCCCAGAAGATGGGCTTTGTGGTGCCGCCGATTCATATCCACGACAACCTGCAGCTGAAGCCGTATGAGTACAACCTGCTGATACGCGGCGCCCGGGTGGGTGGCAGTGAATTGACCGGCCAGTACCTGGCCATGGATGCCGGCGCCGTTACGGCCCAGCTGCCGGGCAGCAGCACCAAGGAGCCGGTCTTCGGTCTGCCGGCGGTCTGGATACGCAGTGAGGATCGCGATCAGGCCCAGATGAACGGCTATACCGTGGTGGACAGCACGACGGTGATTGCTACCCACATCAGCGAGACCATCCGGCGTTATGCCCATGAGCTGGTTGGTCGTCAGGAGCTGCAGCAGCTGCTGGACAACGTGGCTGTCACTGCGCCCAAGGTGGTAGACGAACTGATACCGGGTCAGCTTGGACTGGGCGTCGTGCTGCGGGTGGTCAAGGCGCTGCTCAAGGAAGGGGTGTCGATCCGCGATCTGCGTACCATTCTGGAAACCCTGGCCGATTACGCCGCCCTGACCAAGGACCCGGATGTGTTGACCGAATTTGTGCGCCAGTCCCTGGGGAGGTTCATCGTCGACCAGTTCAAGATGGACGAAGATACGCTCTATCTGGTGACCATAGACCGTGAGGTAGAGGATTTGGTGGCTGAAGGTATTCAGCCGTCGGATCAGGGCAGCTACCTGGCCATCGAGCCGGCCGCTGCCCAGCAGATTATCGCGTCAATTCGCACGCTGGTGGATCGCTTCGGCATGTATGGCGCGCAGCCGGTAGTATTGGCCTCGCCCTCTATCCGACGTCATGTCAAGAAACTGATCGAACGGTTCGTGCCTCATGTGGCCGTCCTGTCCCATAACGAGATACCGCAGAATGTCAAAATTCAGTCATTAGGAGTGGTGAGCGTCAATGCTGGTTAAAACCTTTCAGGCGGCCACCATGGCCGAAGCACTGCGTCAGGTAAAGGCTGAGCTCGGCCCGGATGCCATGATTCTGTCCACCAAAAAGGAAAAGCAGGGCGGCATCCTGGGGTTTTTCAGCAAGCAGGTGGTCAAGGTGACTGCTGCCATTGATCCCCATCGGCCTGCCCCGCCGCCACCGGTTGTGGTCCGTGAGCGCCCCGAACGGGAGCGTACCGCCAAGGAAGAGTTCGAAAACTCGATGCTGGCGCCGTTGGCCCGTGAACTGAGAGAGCTGCGCGAGCGGGTTGAGCAACTCTCCAAGCGGGAGGAAGAACAGCGCCAACGACAGCCTGAAGCGGCAGCAGCCGGCGAAGAAAACGGAAAACCCGGTGAAGTGGCCGGGATCAATCTGAACAACATTCCACGCCAGGACCTGGAAGAGATCAAGAAGCTGCTGCTGAACACGCTGACCCGCAACCAGGGGGGCGATGCTGTGCAGACGGTGCAGTGGCCGGATTCCGGTAGTGACCAGCCGCCTCAGGCGGGGATTGCAGCAACCGAGAGCCAGCAGGTGACGCCCCTGGCCAGGGAGCTGGAGCGTCAGGGAATTGACCATGACGTGATGGATAAGATCATCGCCACCATCAATACGTTGCCGTCCGAACAGGAAGAGCAATCGATCTCAGGCCGGCTGGGGGCGGCCTTTGGGCGTCTGATCAAATTTACCGGCATGCTGCGTCTCAAGAAAAACGCCCCGCGTATCATCGCGTTGGTGGGACCCACCGGCGTCGGCAAGACCACCACCACTGCCAAGCTGGCCGCCATGTACGCCCTGAACCGCGGCAACAAGGTGGCCCTGGTGACCATGGATATTTTTCGGGTCGGTGCGGTGGAGCAGCTCAAGACCTATACCAAGATCATGGGCATACCGCTGGAGGTGGCCTCAACACCCAAGGAGCTGGAGCGGGCGGTTGAGCGTCATGCCGATTGCGACCTGATCCTGGTTGACACTGCCGGCCGGAGCCACAAGGATACCGAGAAGCTGGACGAGATGAAGGTCTTTCTGGAGGGAATCCAGTCCGACATCTATCTCTGCCTGTCGGCAACCACCAAAGACCGTGAGCTGGAGGAGATACTAAAGCGTTTTAGCATCTTCGAGGTTAGCAAGGTGGTATTTACCAAGCTGGATGAGTGTGAAAGCTTCGGTTGCATTGTGAATCTTTTGTTGAAGGCGAATCTGCAGATCGCCTACTTCACCACCGGCCAGCGGGTGCCCGAGGATATCGAGGTTGCCACGTCTGACAAGCTGGCAGAGTTGATTTTGAAGGGGGCGGAGGCATGAGTAGCGTGCGCGGCACCGGCGATCAGGCAGATACCCTGCGGCAGATGGCCCGTAGTGTCAAACGAACCCCGCAGGGCAACGCTGCGGCGGGGACAACCGGTGAGGGACAGCAGGGTATACGGGTCTTGTCGGTCACCAGCGGTAAGGGCGGGGTGGGTAAAAGCAACGTGGTGGCCAACCTTGCCATGGCGCTGGCCAACCAGGGTAAAAAGGTACTGATTGTCGATGCCGACCTGGGGGTCGGCAACCTTGATGTACTGCTGGGGCTTTCACCCCAGTACAACCTGAATAACGTGCTGTCGGGGGAATGCAGCCTGCCGGAGATCATCGTTGAGGTTAACTCCCATATCAAACTGATTCCGGCCGGATCGGGGGTGCAGGAGTATACCAGCCTGGGCCAGCATGAAAAACTCAGGCTGCTTGACGAACTGGATATGCTGGAAGAGACCTTCGATGTGATGATCATCGATACTGAGGCCGGCATTTCCGATAACGTGACCTATTTTACGGTGGCTGCCCAGGAGATCATCGTGGTGGTCTCTCCGGAGCCGACCTCGATCACCGATGCCTACGCGCTGATCAAGCTGCTGGCAACCCGTTATTCCGAGCACCACTTCAAGGTGCTGGTCAACATGGCCCGCGATAGCGAGGACGCCCTGGAGGTGTTCCGCAAGTTGGCCAACGTGGCCGGCCGCTTCCTGGATATCTCGCTTGATTACCTGGGCTGCGTGGTGCGGGACGAGCGGCTGGTGGAGGCGGTAAAAAAACAGAAGGCCGTCTTCGAGTTGTTTCCGGAGTCGGAGGCTGCCACCTGCTTCACTACCCTGGCTAAAAGAATCATGGAAAACAGCCGACAAACAAGACTGAAGGGTAATATTCAGTTCTTTTTCCGACGCTACCTCGATCTGCCCGGCGGAGAACAACCGTGAGTCGCCTGCGGGTGTATGAGGAGCAGAGCGGCGGTCGGACCCAGATGACCCGAGAGACGATCATCGTCCAGCATCTGCCGGTGGTTAAGTATCTGGTCAGTCGCTTTGTGGCCCAGGTGCCCGCCCATCTCGATCCCCAGGATCTTACCAGCGCCGCCATTGTCGGGTTGATCCACGCCGCCGACCGCTTTGATCCGGGCCGCGGGGTGCAGTTCAAGACCTTTGCCGAACAGCATATCCGCGGTGCCATTATCGATGAACTGCGGGCCTGTGATCCCTTGAGCCGCACCGTGCGCGACAAGTGCAAGCTGGTGGAACGGGAAATGCTTAAACTGGAGCACAGCCTGGGGCGTAATCCCAGCAGTGAGGAGATGGCCGAGGCACTGCAGTTAAGCCTGAATGATTATCATCACCTGCTGGATGAAGTGCACGAGTTCTCGTTTATCAGTATCGACGACAGCTGGAACGATGATGAAGGGCACCCGTTAAGCCTGGCCGATGTGCTGGGGGATGATGAGCAGAAAGGTCCTCATCAGCAGTCAGTGGCTGCTCAGCTCAGTGAGACGCTGGGGGCTGCCATCGACGGGCTCCCGGAAAAAGAGCGGTTGGCAGTGACGCTGTACTACTACGAAGAGCTGAATTTGAAGGAGATTGGGGCGATCATGGGCTTAACCGAGTCCAGAATCTGCCAGATCTTAAGCCAGGCCATGGCCCGGCTGAAGGGCAAGCTGAAGCAGTTTCGCCCCTGAAAGGAGTTTTGTATGAACGGTGGCATGTACTCGGCCCTTTCGGGCAACCTGTCCGCCATGAAGCGGCTGGATGTGATCGCCTCGAACCTGGCCAATGTCAATACCAGCGGTTTCAAGAAAGATCGCCTGGCCTTTGAGAGTGTGCTGGCAGGCACCCAAAACCCTCCGGCTGTTCCACCGGCACAGACCGCCGATCCGGTGTTGTTGCAGGAGCGGATGCTGACCGATTATAGCAGTGGAGCCCTGATGCAGACCGGCAACACGCTTGACATGGCGCTGCAGGGCGATGGCTTTTTCGTGGTTGGCACCCCTGAAGGGGTTGCCTACACCCGTCAGGGACATTTCCGTTTAGCGGCAGACGGTACGCTGGTTACCGCCAACGGGTATCCGGTGTTGTCCAGCGGTGGGCAGCAGCCGATCAGGATCGATGTAGCCGGACAACAAGGGGGCGGCAAACCGGTGGTCAGTCATGAGGGTGTGATCAGCCTCAATGGTGAAGAGGTTGGTCAACTGGCGATTGTTGATTTCCCGAAGCCGTACCAGTTGACCAAGACAGCCGGCACCCTGTTTGTGCCTGCCGAGGGTAGCGACGCAACACCGCAGGCTGCCGACCCCACCACCACCGTGGCCCAGGGAGCCCTGGAGCAGTCCAACGTTGATGCTATTTCCGAGATGGTACAGATGGTGGAGGCCAGCCGTTTTTTTGAATCCTGCCAACGGGTGGTGCGTAACTACGACGACATGGCGGCCAAGGCGATCAACGATCTGGCCCGTGTGTAAGCAGTAACCGATGCAGCTGATCAGACAAAGGAGTAACCAATCATGATGAGATCTCTCTGGACCGCAGCGTCCGGCATGAATGCCCAGACGCAGAATATCGATGTGATTGCCAACAACCTGGCCAACGTCAACACCACCGGTTTCAAGAAGAGCCGCCCAGATTTCCAGGATCTGATCTACCAGACCGTGCAGAATCCTGGCGCTCCCTCCACCAATGCCACCCAGGTCCCTAACGGTATCCAGTTTGGTCTGGGGGTGCGGCTGGCCGCAGTCTCCAAACAGTTCACCCCCGGTGATTTTCAAAACACCGGGGGGCAGCTGGATGTGGCTATTGAGGGTGAGGGCTTCTATCAGATCCAGATGCCCGACGGCAGCACCGCCTACACCCGGGCCGGTGCCTTCAAGATGGACAGCAACGGCCGCATCGTGACACCGGAAGGCTACCCGATGCTGCCGGAGATCGTGATCCCCAATAACTCTACCAAGATCACCATCGGCACCGACGGCACGATTTCGGCGGTTCAGGCCGGCCAGACCGCCCCGACCACGGTCGGTAACATCCAGTTGGCCAACTTCACCAACCCGGCCGGACTGTCATCCATGGGCAGGAACTTCTATCAGGAGACCGACGCCTCGGGGAACGCCACCACCGGCACACCGGGCCAGAACGGTCTGGGAACCATGGTGCAGGGCTTTCTTGAGATGAGCAACGTTGATGTGGCCACCGAGATGGTCAACATGATCATCGGCCAGCGGGCCTATGAGGCCAATTCGAAGGCGATCACCACCTCCGATGAGATGTTGCAGCTGGCCAACAACCTCAAACGTTAAATGACCGTGCTGCGTAGTCTGTGGATAGGGTTGCTGCTGACATTTGTGCTGAGTCTGTCGGCCGGAGCTGCCGGGACAGCAGATCAGGCTCAGTTTTTGACAGAGCGCGAGGTCAGAACGGCGGTGGAACGCTACCTGACTGAGAAGCTGCGGGGCCGCGGCTGGCAGACCAGCATCAGCCGACTGGCCATCCCGCAGCGGGTCAGTCTGCCCAAAGGGGTGCGTGATCTGGAGATCGTGGCCCCTGCTTCCTGGGATGGCTGGGGCGCGGTCAGTATGGCCTTGCTGGTGCGGGTGAACGGCGTGGTGGAAAAAAATCTGCCGCTGCGTCTGACCGTTGATGCCCGAACCGAAATGGTGGTGGCCAATCGCCAGCTGCTGGCTGGTACGGTAGTGACCGAAGATGACCTTTCGCTGGAGCAGCGGGAGGTAGCACAGGCCGCCGGCCTGCATGTCAGCGCTATCGAAGATGTGGTCGGTATGAAGCTCAGGTCGATGGTCCGCAGCGGCGCGCCGGTTAAAAGCAACCAGCTGCAAAAGGTGCCGGTGATTCGTAACGGACAACTGGTGACGATTGTGGCCGAGAGCGCCGGTTTTCGGATGACGGTAACCGGGCGAGCCAAAGGTTCCGGCGGGGTGGGCGATATCATCAAGGTAGAGAATCTCAATTCACGCAAGCAGTTTCCGGCCCGCATCGTGGACGGCAGCACCGTGGAGACCGGCTTTTGAAAGCAGGAGTAGCGTCTATGAAACAGTATCTGGTGATAGTAGTGCTTGCGCTTTTGTCAGGCGGTTGTGTGGTGCAACAGACCGAGGTGGTCAGTCCGTCGTTCGATCAGCAACTGAAGCCGGCCACGCCAAGCTACAGTAACGGTTCCATCTGGCAGACCGCCAGTATCCCCCTGGCTGAGGACGGCAAGGCGCGCCGCCTGGGGGACATCGTGACGATTGTGATCACTGAGAACGCCACCGCCAGCAAGCAGGCCACCACTGCCACCGGTCGTTCGTCGGAGATCAGCGCGGGCATTCCCAATATGCTTGGCCTTGAGGGCTCGAGCATTCTCACCAAGAATTTTGCTGACCTGTCCAACCTGATCAACGCCAGTGCCAGTTCGAACTTTGACGGCAGCGGTTCGACGACCCGCAAGGAAAGCCTTTCGGCCACCATCACCGCCAAGGTGGTGGATGTGCTGCCCAACAGCAATCTGCTGATCGAAGGTCGTCGTAACGTCAAGGTCAACAATGAGGATCAGATCGTCACGGTCAAGGGAACTATCCGTCAGCGTGACATAACAGCGGAAAACACGATTAACTCGATTTTTGTGGCCGATGCCCAGATCTCCTACAGCGGTGAAGGGATTATTTCCGACCGGCAGAAGCCGGGCTGGCTGATGAACGTGATTGACAAGCTGTGGCCCTTTTAAGGGTGAGGACCTAACCATGAAAACAGTGCTGACTATTGGTTTGCTGCTGGCCTGCCTGGTTGCACCGGCCCAGGCGACCAGAATCAAGGATGTGGCCGCCTTTGATGGCGTGCGGGATAACCAGCTGGTGGGCTACGGTCTGGTTGTCGGTCTGAACGGCTCGGGGGACAGTGACCAGACCAAGTTTCCGGTGCAGTCGCTGGTCAATATGCTGGAGCGGATGGGGATCACCGTCAACCGTAATGACGTCAAGGTCAAGAATGTGGCCGCAGTAATGGTGACGGCCAGTCTGCCGCCCTTTGCCAAGCAGGGCACCAAGCTGGATGTGACCGTCTCATCGGTGGGTGATGCCAAGACCATCGCCGGCGGAACGCTGGTTATGACCCCGCTGCGCGGGGCTGACAACCAGGTGTATGCCGTGGCCCAAGGCTCGGTGTTGACCAACTCCTTCGCCTTTGGCGGCCAAGGGGCCAGCGCCACCAAGAACCATCCCACGGCCGGCAGGATCGCCGCTGGCGGTTTGGTGGAACGGGAGCTGCCCAACGTGCTGGCAGGCAAATCCGCCCTGCGGCTGAATCTGTCGCAGGCCGATTTTACCACGGCATCGCGTATCGCGGCGGCGATCAACAAGCAGTTCAGCGGCAGCGCCACCACCGGCGACGGCGGTTCAGTCACGGTACAGTTGCCCCAGGATTACGCCAATCGTCCGGTGGATTTTATCGCTCAGGTTGAGAACCTTGAGATTGTGCAAGATGTGCCGGCCCGGGTGGTGGTCAACGAACGGACCGGTACCATCGTGATGGGCGAGGCGGTAAAGATCGCTGCGGTGGCCGTCTCCCACGGTAACCTGGCGTTGACCATCAAGGAAACTCCCAAGGTGTCGCAACCTGCCCCACTTTCTCAGGGAGAGACGACCGTGGTGCCCCGTACGGAGCTGAAGGTGAAAGAAGAGCAGAAACGGCTCTCGCTCGTGCCGGCCGGCAATACCATCGGCGATGTGGTGCGTGGTCTGAACCTGTTGGGGGTAACCCCTCGCGATCTGATCTCCATCCTGCAGGCCATCAGGGCCGCCGGAGCGTTGCAGGCTGAACTGGTAATCATTTAAGTCTGCACAGCAGTCAAGAAAAGCTGCCAACCAGCCGATAGGATAACCATGACAAACAGTGAACTGAGCATAGCGCCGATGGCACTGGTGCAGGAACAGCAGGCGGAGCAACTGGGGGCGAAGTCCCGGGTCGGTTCAGGTCAGTTGAGTGATGCCAAGCGCAAGGAGCTGAAAAAGATATCCCAGGATTTCGAATCGCTGTTTGTCGGCATGATGCTGAAATCGATGCGGGCCACGGTTCCGGAGAACAAGCTGACCGGCGGTGGCAGGGCTGAAGAGACGTTTCGCTCGATGCTTGATCAGGAGTATGCAACCGCAGCGGCTCGCCGTGGCGGTATCGGCATCGCGAGCATGGTCGAGAAAGAGCTGCTGCGACGCTATGAAGGCGCACCGCCTGCAGCACAAACCAGATCAGCAGGTGACGATAATGAATAGCGGCATAGCCACGTTGGTGTTCGCCCTCCAGGAGCAGCTGGACGTATTCAAGGAGCTGAACGGCTTGCTGCTCGAAGAGCAAGAGGCCATTGTCAGCCTGGATACCGTTCGTATGGAACAGTTGAACAGTCTGAAGGAGCCGGTGGTGGCCCGCCAGTTCCGGGCGGCCGACGGCCTGCGCGATGCGCTGGCAGGCTTGTCGCGTCAGGCTGGCGGCGCAGCGGCCAAGACGGTCAGCGCGTTGCTGCAGAAGCTGCCGAAGGAGGCCGCAAAAGAGATTCTGCCGCTGCAGCAGGCGGTGCAGGAAGCCGGCAGTGTTGTTCGTCGACAGGCAGAGCACAACCGTGAGTTGCTGGAGCGGTTCCTGGGCACGGTCAACGACTCACTGGGCTTCTTGCTGCGGGTGTTGAACACCTCCAACCAGTACGGTGCGTCCGGAACCTACATTCAGCGGGCGCAGGCCGGTGCAGTGATGGTCAACAGGGAGGCCTAAGATGGGCATCAGTGCAGCCTTTGAAATAGGTAAGTCGGGCCTGAAACTGTTTCAGGTGGCAGCCGAGGTTACCAGCGAGAATATCGCCAACGTCAACACTCCCGGCTACTCACGCCAGCGGGTGGTGTTTCAGACCGCGCCGCCCACCACTCACAACGGTTTCCCGCTGGGTACCGGTGTCCGGGTGCAGGTGGTGGAGCGCTATTACGACAGCCTGCTGCAGAAGCAGCTGGTCAATGCCGGTACCAACTCGGGGTACGACAGCCATAAACTCAGTGTCCTGCAGCAGATTGAGCCGGTTTTCAATGAAATAGCGCAAGACGGCCTCGGCGCGGCGATGAACGATTTTTACAGTTCCTGGCAGGACTTGTCGATCAATCCGTCCGGTACGGCTGAGCGGCAGTCAGTGCTGGCCAAGGCGCAGATCATGGTTGACCAGTTTCATTATGTCAGCCGAAGTATCAGCGATGCGATCACTATTCAAAATGAGTCCCTGACGCCGCTGGTGGGCGAAATCAATAAAACCTTATCCGATATCGCTCAACTGAACGGCTACATCAAGAACACCGAACTGGTCAGCGGTAACGCCAACGAGATGCGTGACCAGCGGGATTATCTGATTCGTCAGTTGGCTGAAAAGATGCAAGTCAGTTTTGTTGAAAATGATGATGGCACGACCGACATCAGCTACACCGATGGCAGCGGTACCCATGCACTGGTCACCGGTACCCGGGCCGGCAGTTTATCGTTGCCGGCAAACGGTACCCTGCCGGATGGCAGTACCCGCTATGATGTCCAGCTGACCGATGCGAGTGGTACCGGGCCGACAACGTTGGCCCCCACCACCGGTAAGCTGGGGGCGACGATTGTCATGCGTGATACCGTGTTGCAAGGGTATTTGGATGATGTCGATGCCTTGGCAGCTGACCTGGCGGCTGATACCAACACACAGCATAAGTTGGGACTTGATTTGCTTGGCAACGCAGGCGTCGCGTTCTTTAATCCGGACCCTGGGCCTGCAACCGCAGCAAATATTTCCCTTGCAATCAGTGATGCGAACTTGATTGCTGCTGCATCAAACGTACCTCCGTTTGCCCAGGGGGACAATTCCAATGCCTTGGCCATAGCCCGGCTGAATAGTGTTAATGGCTACAGTCTGACCTACGATGCCCTGGTCGCCCAGGTTGGCCTTGATGTTCAGTCGTCTCAGACGGTGGTTACCCAGGGTGAGGCCTTCATGAAGCAGTTGACGACCCTGCGTGATTCTCAGTCTGGTGTCTCGCTGGATGAAGAACTGGCCAACCTGATTCAGTACCAACGTTCATACCAGGCTTCAGCCAAGCTGATCACCACCGCCACTGAGATGATGGATGTGGTGCTGGCCATGCTTCGGTAGGAGGAATAGTCATGCGGATAACGCCCAATATAACCATGCAGAACTCGCTGTACAACATCCAGCGTTCGCGCAACCTGCTGGACGGCATTCAGGAGAAGATCGCCTCGGGTAAAAACTACAACCGCCCCAGCGACGACCCGGTCTCGGCGCGTCTGCTGGTCGGTTTCGGCGATCGTCTGCGTGTTACCGAGCAGCACCAGAGCAATATCAATAAGGCCAATGTCTGGCTGAAGATGACCGATACCGCCTTGAATGGCCTGGGTGACACCATGTATGAGGTCAAGCGCCTGGCAGCTACCATTACCAGCGGCACCGACGATCCGACATTCCGCCAGAATACCGTGACCCAACTGACCAACCTGCGACAGCAGCTGGCTGACATCGGCAACACGCAGCTGGAAGATCGGTACATTTTTTCAGGAACCGCAACCGATACCAAACCCTATGATCGGAATGTCCAGCTACCTCCCGGTACGACGGCGTACTATGCAGGTAACAGCGAGGCCAGCTCCATAGAGATCGATGTCAACTCGGTCGAGACGTTGAATATTCCCGGTGATCAGGTGCTCGGGTCGGACACGACAGGTGTTAACATACTTGAAGAGTTAGATCGGCTGATTGAGGCAATCAACAATAATGATGTAACCGCCATCAGAGCCCAAGCTAATCAGATGGAGTTGGGTGCCCAGCAGATTCAGCGGGCCCAGGTTACTAATGCAACACGCATCAGCCGTTTGGATGTTACGGCCAAGATGTTGGCCAATACCAGGAATACACTGCAAACCGTGGCTGGCAACATCCAGACCGCCGATTACGCCAAGCTGGCAGTGGAGATGACCCAGCAACAGATCGCCTTTGAGGCAACGTTGTCCTCAACGGCAAAGATCAGCCAGGTGTCGCTGCTGGATTATCTGTAGGCGAGGATACGTTATCTGTAAAACGGGGCCTGCGTCCATTGATGCAGGCCCCGTTTCGGTTTCAGGCTACTGGTTGCGCGCCAGGTTCTCAAAGCGGGTATGCTCACCCATGAAGGTCAGCTCCACGGTGCCGATCGGTCCGTTACGCTGCTTGCCGATGATGATTTCTGCGTTGCGCTCGTGTTCGGCGGTGCAGGAGCCGTCCCTTTTGCGGCAATGCTCACAGTAGACCGATTCACGGTAGACGAACATGATCACGTCGGCATCCTGCTCAATGGCGCCTGATTCACGAAGGTCGCTCATCATGGGGCGTTTGTCGCTGCGATTCTCCAGGCTGCGGTTAAGCTGGGACAGCGCCACCACCGGCACGTTCAGTTCCTTGGCCAGCGCCTTGAGCGAACGGGATATCTCGGAAATCTCCTGCTGGCGGGATTCGGGGTTAGCCCCGCCCCGCATCAGCTGCAGGTAGTCGATAATGATCAGACCCAGGTCATGCTCGCTCTTCAGCCGGCGGGCCTTGGCTCGCAGTTCCAGCACGCTGATGGCCGGGGTATCATCGATGAAGATGTTGGCCTTGAACAGCGTATCGGCAGCCCGCTGCAGGCGGGGCCAATCGGTGTCGTGGAAATGGCCGGTCCGCATCCGTCCCGCATCAACCCGTGCCAGGGAGGACAACAGACGCATCACCAGTTGCTCTTTACCCATTTCCAGTGAGAAGACGGCCGAAGGTACCTTGTTCTTGGCCTCAGCACTGGCATAGCTGGCGATGTTCAGGGCCAGGGTGGTCTTGCCCATTGAGGGACGGGCCGCAATGATGATCAGGTCGCCAGGTTGAAAACCGGCAGTCATGTGGTCAAGGTCGATATAGCCGGTGGGGATGCCGGTGATCTGTTCCTTCTTCTCGTAGAGCGTCTGTAACATCTTGAAGGTATCTTTGATGATCGCCTTGACCGGAAAGTACTGGGGGCGCAGCTTGTTTTCAGCCAGGTCGAACAGGGCCTTCTGGGCGCCGTCCAGCATCTCGTTGACATCGGACTTTTCGTCGTAGCCCATGGTGACGATGTCGGTTGCCACGGTGATCAAGCGGCGATTGAGGGCTTTTTCTTTTACGATTTTGCAATAATAGGTGATGTTTGCCGCAGTGGGGACGTAATCCACCAGGGTTGCCAGGTAGGCTGCGCCGCCGGATGCATCCAGCTCACCACGCCGCTTGAGGGTGTCGGTCAGGGTGATCAGGTCGCAGGGCTCCCGCCGGTCAGACAGTTCCAGCATGGCGGCGAATATCTTGCGATGGGCCTCGCGGTAGAAATCAGTCGGCTCCAGGATCTCCAGCACCCGGTTGATGGCATCGTTATCGATCAGGATGCCGCCAAGAATGGACATTTCTGCCTCGAGACTCTGGGGTGGCAGTTTGTGAATTTCAGCCATGGCTAGGGCGTACCTCCGGTAAGTGCTGAGCGTGCGGGCTGCTGCTGGTGGGGCAGGCGCACCAGGTCGTGGGGGGCTGCGTCGGCAGGCAGCGGCATAATGACCCGCTGGTTGGGATGTACGACCTCGCTCGAGGCGAGTGTGCCGTCGCCAGGATGCCGCACCTGCAGCATTGTGGCGGTGAACACCCGCTGCTTCATGGCCGGGCCGACCAGTTCAAGCCGGTCGCCCGCACTGAATCGGTTTCTGACCGTCACCAGCCCGGTGCCGTTATGCGGGTCGACCGACTCAACAACGCCGACCAGCTGGTGGCTGCGCTGATAGCCGGCCTGATACGCCTGTCCGACATCACGCGGGTCGCCAAACAGAAAGCCGGTGGTGTAACCGCGGTTACTGACGCCGGACAATTCCTCCAGCCAGGCGGGATCAGGACGATACTGTGCAGGGTCGCGAGCGTAGGCATCCAGCGCGGTGCGATACACCCGCAGCACACCGGCCAGGTAATGCACGCCCTTCATCCGGCCTTCGATCTTGAGGGCACCGACACCGGCCGTAATCAGTTCCGGCAGCTGTTCCAACAGGCAGAGATCCTTGGAGTTGAAGATAAAGGTACCGTTGTGGTCCTCTTCGATCGGCAGATAGACGCCGGGGCGGCTTTCCTCCTGCAGGCTGTAGCGCCAGCGGCAGGGCTGGGTGCAGGCGCCCTGGTTGGCGCTGCGACCGGTCAGGGCGCTGGAGAGCAGGCAGCGCCCGGAATAGGCGATGCAGAGTGCCCCATGCACGAACACCTCGCAGGGGATGGAGAGAGCCTTGGCCGTGCTGCGGATGCCGTCCAGGGTCATCTCCCGGGCCAGGTTTATCCTGGTGACCCCCTGGTCCTGCCAGAATAGTGCCGATTCGCGGTTGATCGTGTTGGCCTGGGTGGAGAGGTGGATCTCCCGCTGCGGGGAGATGCGCCGTATCATCCGCATCACGCCGGGGTCAGCCGCGATGTAGGCGTCAAACGGTAACGACGCCATCCGCTGCAGGTAGCGTTCAAGCTGATCAAGCTGATGATCGTCAGGATAACTGTTGACCGTCAGGTAGGCCTTGACCCCGTTACGGCGGCACAGCTCAAGGGCTGTCGGGAATTCGTCGCTGACGAAGTTGCCGGCCATGGCTCGCAGGCCGAACTGCTCACCACCCAGGTAGACGGCGTCTGCCCCGTAATGAATGGCAATTTTTAGTTTTTCCATGGTGCCTGCCGGCGCCAGCAGTTCGGGTAGCATCAAAGGGTGGTGACCTGCACTTTCAGAAAGTGAAAAAATGCTACCACACCGGGCTTGCGGCATGCAAACGCAATCAGGAGAACCCTGACTTTCACTTGACAAACCGGGGATTATCGCTTTAATTGCGTGAGAACATGCGGGAAACGGAGTAAATATGCGCTGGATGCAAGGGATGATCAGTCTGGGAGGCCTGCTGGTACTGCTGAACGGCTGCGCAGCCAATGATCTGCTGGTCAAGCGTCAGACCGAAACCGAGACCCGGGTTGAGCACCTGTTTCAGGTGGCCGGTGGGGTGGAGTCGCGCCTGAATGAGCTGACCACCCGGCTGGCAACACTCGAGGAACAGGATGAACAACGCGCAAAGCTGTTCCGGGAGTTGGCAGCCGGTGTCCGTGAGCTGAAAGAGGTCAATCAGGCACTGCAGTCCAAGGTGCAAACCGGGGCCGTAGCGGGCACACCCAAGGTGGAAGTGGTAAACCCTGAAGACCCGCTGCGAGCGAAAGATGCTGGTCCGCCTGCCGCCTATCTCAAGGCCTTTGGTCTCTACAGCACCAATAACTTTGCCGCTGCAATCACGGCCTTTGAGCAGTTTCTCAAGGAATCCCCGGCCGGTGAATATACGCCTAATGCACACTACTGGATTGGTGAGTGCCATTACAGCACTTCAGATTTGCCCAAGGCTCTGATATCCTTCCAGAAAGTTGTTGATGGCTGGCCGCAGCATCCCAAGGCGGCTGACGCCCTGCTGAAGATCGGCTACAGTCAGGCTGCGCTCAAACAGCCGGCAAAGGCGCGCGTAGCCTTTGAACGTCTGATCCGCCAGTATCCCGGCAGCCCTGCAACCGTTAAGGCTCGCGAACGGTTGATGATCCTAGACACCCCGGCCCTGTAGCCGGGAACCATCGAGGTGCCCATGAACACTCGTCTGCGTATCGGTGTATGTCTGTTGCTGTTTGCCCTCATGCTGCCCTGCCTGGTAGTGGCGGCAGAGGAGCCGCCGACGGTCTATGTGATCAAAAAGGGGGATACCCTGTGGGGGCTGTCGCAGCGCTTCCTGAATGATCCCAAGCATTGGCCCAACCTGTGGTCTAAGAACCAGCAGCATACCAACCCGCATCTGATCTATCCCGGCCAGACCGTGCGTTTTGTCGATGGCCGTCTGCAGATCGTACCGGCTGTTGAAGCCGGCGGACAAAAGGCAGCAGCGGCGTCAGAAGGGCCTGTGCAGCCCGCTGAGGTTGTCGAAGAAAAGACCTTTACGGTCCGTGGCAATGAAGGCCGTATGGTTGAAGGTGATCCGCGGCCTGTGGGCAGAATTATCGCCGGCCAGCACAGCCGCCTTATTCTTGGCGAAGATGACATCGTTTTCACCGACATCGGCAGCAATATGGGTGCTGTTGACGGCCAGAAGTTTTCCATCATGCGCAAATCAGCAACCATCAGTCATCCCCGCACCAGCGAGATACTGGGCACCAAGCTGTATCCCCTGGGCGCCTTGCAGTTGACCCAGATATCTCCTGAGGGCTCCCGGGCGATTATTACCAACTCCTTCAAGGAGGTGGAGCCCGGCGACTGGTTGTTCCCCTATCAGGAGATAAAGCGTCGCGAGATATCCCTCAAGCTTGCCGAGCGTCCTCTGAAGGGGATGATCGTCGAGTCCTATTCGGGGCACGATGCAGTGGCTGCCGGCGATGTGGTCTACCTTGACCTGGGCGAACAGCAAGGGGCCGAGGTGGGCAACATGTTCTATGTGGTTCGTGAGGTGGCCATCGAGAAGATGCTGGTGGACAAGGTCATCACGCAGCTGCCCTACGAGGTGATCGGCGCCCTGGTGGTAGTGGAGACCGGCAAGCGTACCTCGACCGCCCTGGTGGTCAAGAGCATTGATGCCATCTTCAAGAATGATCTTGTCATGACGGCTCCGCGTTAGAGCGGAGACATCTGACGGCATCAGGCCGGCCTCAGGCCGGCCTTTGTTTTTGGAGTCTTGTGAACGATCAGCGGGATTGGATAGCGCTGTCAGCGGTGGAGGGGGTTGGTCCGGTTCTGTTCCGGCGCTTGCTGGAGCAGTTTGAAACGCCGGGCAGGGCGCTTGTTGCCTCACGGTCAGCGCTGGCCACGGTACGCGGTATGACCGAGCCGGTGATTGAGGCACTGCAGAGCGGGGGCGGTCAGCGCTTTGCCGAGTCCGAACTGCGCAGGCTCGACAAACTGCCGGGCGTGCGTCTGCTCACCTTTCTGGAGGCCGACTACCCACGGCGCCTGTTTGAGATTGGTGGGCCGCCCCCCTTGCTGTACCTGCGTGGTCAGCTGCCGGCATGGGACCCGGCCCTGGCGGTGGTGGGATCGCGCCGGGCCACCCGCAACGGGTTGAAGGCGGCGGAAGAGCTTTCGGCTGCTGCGGCCAGCGCCGGGCTGCTGGTGGTCTCCGGCCTGGCACGGGGGATCGATACCGCTGCCCACCAAGGTGCTCTGACCGGTGGCGGCCCCACGGTGGCAGTCTTGGGCTGTGGTGTCGATTGTCCCTATCCTCCTGAAAACCGTGAGCTGGCAGAACGGATAGTGGCCAACGGTTGCCTGCTGTCCGAATTTCCGCTGGGTACTCAGCCGTTAGCCGATCATTTTCCGCGCCGCAACCGGATCATCAGTGGTCTCTCCCGCGGTGTGCTGGTGGTGGAGGCGGCCGATAAAAGCGGTTCGCTGATCACCGCCCGCTACGCGCTGGACCAGGGCCGCGATGTGATGGCGGTGCCCGGTCCGATCAGCATTGCCTCCTGCCGTGGCAGCAACGGCCTGATCAAACAGGGGGCAGCCCTGGTGGATTCCCTTGGTGACATACTGGCTGCGCTGGGGTTGGAAATCCCCCAAGACTCTGTTCGGGTCGATCATGGTCCGCAGCCCCCGCACTGTCCGTTGGCGCCCCGTGAGGCACAGGTATACGAACTGCTGGCCCAGGGGCCGCGGCAACTGGACGATATCACCACGGCTCTTGAATTGACGGCCGCGGAGGTTTCGGCTATGGTGCTTGGCCTTGAACTCAAGGGTCTGCTGACCCAGCTCCCCGGCTCTTATTACACTCTTACCTGAAGGATACCGTTATGGCGCAGCATCTCGTGATTGTTGAATCGCCTGCCAAGGCCAAGACCATTGAAAAGTTCCTCGGTCCCGAATACCGGGTGCTGGCCTCCTTCGGTCATGTCCGCGCCCTGCCCAGCAAGCAGGGCTCGGTTGACGTGGCCAACGACTTTGAACCCAAGTACCACGTGCTCCCGGAGAGCAAGAAGCAGATCGATGCCATCAAGAAGGCCCTTAAAGATGCCGATCGTCTGCTGCTGGCCACCGACCCCGACCGTGAGGGGGAGGCCATCTCCTGGCACCTGCTGGCGGCCCTGGGACTCGATAAAAAGCCGAAGATCGAGATTCAGCGGGTGGTGTTCCATGAGATCACCAAGGATGCGATTATTCATGCGGTCAAGCATCCCCGGGCGATTGCCGTAGACTTGGTGGATGCCCAGCAGGCCCGGGCGATTCTCGATTATCTGGTGGGCTTCAACCTCTCCCCCTTCCTCTGGAAAAAGATCCGTTACGGGCTTTCGGCCGGTCGGGTCCAGTCGGTAGCCTTGCGGCTGGTCTGCGAACGGGAAAAGGAGATCAAGGCCTTTGTGGATCAGGAATACTGGACCATTGGCGCCAAACTGGAGAAGACCGGCGGCCAGCCGGTCAAGGCCGGACTGGTGGCGGTGGATGGCAAGAAGCTGGGCAAGTTTGATATCCCCGATGCCGCCGCTGCTGAATCACTCAAACAGCTGATCGCCCAGGGACAGGCCCAGGTGGCGCAGGTTACCCGCAAGGAGATGAAGCGCAACCCGGCGCCGCCCTTCACCACCTCCACCCTGCAGCAGGAGGCCTCCCGCAAACTGGGATTCTCGGCCAAGAAGACCATGTCCACTGCCCAGCGGCTCTACGAAGGGATCGATCTGGGGGCAGACGGGACCGTTGGTCTGATCACCTACATGCGTACTGACAGCGTCAACCTCTCCAGTCAGGCACTGAAAGAGGCCCACGAGGTGATCACGGCGGCCTATGGCCCTGAATACGCCTTGGCCAAGCCCCGCCACTACAAGAACAAGTCCAAAAACGCCCAAGAGGCCCACGAGGCGATCCGGCCCACCTATCTGGACAAGACACCGTCAGCCCTCAAGAGGTTTCTACCGCCCGATCAGTTCAAGCTCTACGAGCTGATCTGGAAGAGGACCATCGCCTGCCAGATGGCCGAGGCGCTCTTGGATCAGACCTCGGTGGATATCGCCGTCACCAGCCAGCAGCGTGAACTAACCCTGCGGGCCAGCGGCTCGGTGATCCGTTTTGCCGGCTTCATGAAGCTGTATATCGAAGGGGTGGACGACGAGGACGAGGAAAAGGAAGGCACCCTGCCACCGCTTAACGAGGGTGAGCCGCTCAAGCTGCTGGACATCACGCCGGAGCAGCATTTTACCCAACCGCCGCCCCGTTACACCGAAGCGACCCTGGTCAAGACGCTGGAGGAATACGGTATCGGCCGGCCTTCAACCTACGCCAGTACCCTCAACACCCTGGTGGAGCGTAAATACTGCCGTCTGGACAAGAAGCGCTTCTTCCCCGAGGATGTCGGCATGGTGGTCAACGATCTGCTGACCGCCCACTTTCCTCGCTACGTGGATTACAATTTTACCGCCGGCCTGGAAGAGGAGCTGGATCAGGTCTCCCGTGGTGAAAAGCAGTGGAAACCGCTGCTGCGTGAATTCTGGGAGCCGTTCATCACCCTGCTCAAGCAGAAAGAGGCTGAGGTCAAAAAAGACGACCTGACCACCGAGACCATTGACGAGGCCTGCCCGGAGTGCGGCAAGCCGCTGGCCATCAAGCTGGGTAAGCGGGGCAAGTTCATCGCCTGTACCGGCTTCAAGGAAGGCTGTAAATATACCCGTAACCTTGAAGCGGACACGGCTGAGACTGCCGAACCGGAGATTTCGGAAGAGAAGTGTGACAAGTGCGGCCAGCCGATGCTGATCAAGGATGGCCGCTACGGCAAGTATCTGGCCTGCTCCGGTTACCCGGCCTGCAAGAACATCCAGCCGCTCAACAAGCCGAAAGGGACCGGTGTCGCCTGCCCCGACTGCAAGCAGGGGGAGCTGACCGAGAAGAAGTCCCGCTACGGCAAACTGTTCTACTCCTGCAACCGCTACCCGGACTGCAAGTTCGCCCTTTGGGACCAGCCGGTGCAGCAGCCCTGCCCCAAGTGCGGTTTCCCGCTGCTGGTCAAGAAGGTCTACAAGAAGAAGGGTGAGTTTCTGAAATGTCCGAAAGAGGGTTGCGATTGGACCAGCGCGTAACCATTATCGGTGCCGGTCTGGCCGGCTGTGAAGCGGCCTGGCAAGCAGCCGAGCGTGGTGTTGCGGTGCGACTGTACGAGATGAAGCCGCATCGTTATTCTGCCGCCCACCAGCTGCCGGGCCTGGCGGAGCTGGTCTGTTCCAACTCCCTGCGGGGGGCTGATCTGGGTAATGCGGTTGGCCTGCTCAAGGAAGAGTTGCGCCGCTGCGGCTCGCTGATCATGCAGGGGGCCGATGCCACCCAGGTGCCGGCAGGCGGGGCCCTGGCCGTGGATCGCGAGCAGTTCTCGGCCTGGATCACCGAACATATCGCTGCACATCCCAATATCGAACTGATCAGGGAAGAGGTGGCTGAACTGCCCACTGACGGCTTGGTGGTGATCGCCTCCGGTCCTCTGACCAGCGATGCCCTGGCCGACCGGCTCTCGTGCCTGATCGGCGATCGGCTCTATTTTTATGACGCCATTGCGCCGATCGTCTCCGCCGAATCCCTCGACCTGTCCAAGATCTACGCTGCCTCCCGTTACGGTAAGGGGGATGGCGACGACTACCTGAACTGTCCGCTCAATCAGGAACAGTACGCCACCTTTTTGGCGGCCCTGCAGGGTGCCGAAAAGGTGGAGCCCCGCAGTTTTGAAAAAGTGGTCCACTTCGAAGGCTGCATGCCGATCGAGGAGCTGGCGGCGCGGGGCGATGACACCTTGCGTTTCGGGCCGATGAAGCCGGTGGGGTTGCCTGACCCGAAAACCGGTGAAGAGCCGTGGGCCGTGGTGCAGCTGCGGGCCGAGAACCGTGAAAAGACCCTCTACAACCTGGTGGGCTTCCAGACCAAGATGACCTGGCCCGAGCAGCGGCGGGTCTTACGGCTGATCCCCGGTCTGGAACAGGCCGAATTTGCCCGCCTGGGCGCCATGCATCGTAATACCTTCATCAATGCACCGGCCCTGCTGACGTCTGCCCAACAACTGCAGAGCGACCCGCGCATCCTGTTTGCCGGCCAGATCACCGGGGTGGAGGGCTATGTTGAATCGGCCGGTTCCGGCTTCCTGGCCGGACTGACGCTGGCCGCCCTGGCGGCTGGGCAGCAGCCTGTGCCGCCACCCCGTGAAACCGCACTGGGCGCACTGGTCCACCATATCACCAACGCCGACCCCAAACTGTTCCAGCCGATGAACGTCAACTACGGTCTGTTCCCGCCGCTTGAGGGCCGTATCAAGAAAAAAGACCGCAAGCCGTTGATGGCACAGCGAGCCCTGGCTGCACTGGCCGGTTGGACAAAAGGCTTTATTAACGCAGAGTTTTAAAGAAAGACGCAGAGACGCAGAGAAAAGCTCGGCCTGAAAAGAGAGATGCACCCACTTATAAGTCTTGCTTCTCCCCTTTTGTTGTCTTTGGGTGTCTCTGCGCCTTTGCGTCTCGCCTTCAACCTTTGCGTTAAAAGGTTTGTGTTTGCTGACGTTCTTTGTTTACTATGTCACTTGTTCTAACTGACTGACATAATCTTGATCGTAGGTGGGGTTTTACATGGCTGACCAGACCACCGATCCCCTGCAGCGGGTCGAAGAACAACTCAAGAAATGCGTTAAATGCGGCGCCTGCCGGGCCAACTGTCCGGCATTCACCGCCTTTCAGCGTGAGCCGGCCGTGGCCCGGGGCAAGATCGCCCTGGCTCAGCATCTGCTCAAAGATGATATCGACCTGGATGATCAGACCTATCTGGCCATGTCCAAGTGCCTGCTGTGCGGCAGCTGTGTCGAAAAGTGCCCCAACGAGGTGCCTACCGACGAGATCGTGATCGCGGCCCGCGAGGCGCTGGCCCAGCGGCGTGGCCTGACCACCTTCCACAAGGCCGTCGGCCAGGTGATCCAGAGCCGGACCCGCATGAAGCTGGGGGCCAAGGCGGCTGCCCTGCTGGGGCCGCTGTTCTTCAAAAAGGTACCCGAGACCTCGGGCCTGCGGCTACGTTTTCCGCTGCCGTTTGTAGGCACTAAACGCTATATCCCGGCCATAGCCGAGACACCGCTCTTGGATCGCTACCCCGAGGTCATCGAGGGCCAGCCCGGCAAGCCGCGGATCGTCTTTTTTGTGGGTTGTATGACCAACTTTGTCTACCCCCGGGTTGGGGTGGCCGCCATCAAGCTGTTCCAGCACCTGGGCTGCACCGTGATCATACCGAAAGATCAGCAGTGCTGCGGCCTGCCCGGCATGTCCGGCGGCGACCTTGATACGGTGCGTCAGTTGGCTGAGCAGAACCTGGCTGCCCTGGAGCGCTACGAGGCCGATTACGTGATGAGCGCCTGCGCCACCTGCGGCGGTGCCCTGCACAGGCTGTATCCCCTGGTGGTCGGTAAGCGCAACCCCGAGTTGAAAGACCGTCTGGAGCGTCTGGCCAAAAAGACCGTGGATGCGGCCCAGCTGTTGCATCAGCTGGGTCTGCAACCGGCCGAGACCGGCACCGGTGCTCGCGGCAGCATCACCTACCACGACCCCTGCCACCTGCGTACCCGTAAACTGACCAGCCAGCCCCGCGAACTGATCCGGGCCACCCCCGGCCTGGAGCTGGTGGAGATGGAAGGGGCCGACCGCTGCTGCGGCCTGGGCGGCACCTTCAACGTCTACCACTATGGATCATCCATGACCATCAACGACGTCAAGAGCGAGGCGATCATCGCCACTGGCGCCGATGCCGTGGCCACCGGCTGTCCCGGCTGCATGATGCAGCTGGATGATGGGCTGAAGCAACACGGTTCTACTGTTGAGGTGGTACATACCGTTGAGTTGCTGGCACGGCAGCTGTTGGGTGAATAATCAGTAGCCCTGATTTACTTTTAATAAAAATGCGTCAGCGTTGCTAAAACTCATTTGTTACGGTTAAAACAATTTTATTGACAATAGAAGTCCGGTTCGTATACAAACGCCGGACAAAACAGGATTCTATTTTTGGCGGACTGTGAGATGAGTAGCGAGTACAACATCGGTGTCAAAATCAAAAAGCTCCGTCTTGCCAAGAAACTGACCCTGCAGTCAGTTGCCCGGGAGACCGGTTTTTCGCCTGCCCTGATTTCCCAGATTGAAAACAATAACGTTTCCCCACCCATTGCCACCCTGTCGAAGATCGCCCGCTTCTTTGACGTCAAGATCGGCCACTTCTTTGCTGAAGATGAAGAAGAATGCCGCTATGAGATCGTCAGGGCCGACGAGCGCAAGATGATGCCGCGGGTTATCTCCCGGGCCGGTACCAGCCAGGGCTATTCCTATGAGTCACTGGCCTATCGCAAACAAAACAAGAAGATGGAGCCGTTTCTGCTGACGGTGTCCCAGAAGCCGCCCGAAGAGAACACCTACAGCCACGACGGCGAGGAGTTCCTGTTCGTGATGAAGGGTAACGCGGAGTTATTGCTGGACGACCAGCGGATCGAACTGGGCGAGGGTGACTGCGTCTATTTCGACTCTGCCTTGCGGCACCGCCTGCTTTCCCGTGACGGCGATGAGGTGTCGGTGCTGGCGGTGGTGACCCGCTAGCCCCGCCTCTCCGCTGATCCACCTGTTTACAAGCTAACCGTCGATAATGTTCAGGATTTAACATCACACTGGAAGGATGGCGTCAGATGTCTAAAAAAGCGATACAACCATCACTGAAGAACCCCTTTGCCCCGGAGAAGGTCATTGACTTTACCATCCCCGGCGAGATCCCCGGCAAGCAGGGCGGCTACGAAGAGGCCATGAAGGAAGGCCACGATCTGATCGAGCGGCCGATCAAGTCGGTCAAGATCGAGCAGATCGAAAAGCAGCACTTCAAAAAGCGGATGACCGTCTGGGAGCGGATCAAGGTCCTGACCGAGAAGGAACCCAACATCCTGTTCCAGAACTGGGGCAAGAACCTGGACGGCGCCTCGCTGGTGACCGGTATTTTGAACATCGGCGGTCGCGACGTGGCCTTGTATGGTCATGATTTCACGGTGCGGGCCGGCTCCATCGACGCCACCAACGGCCGCAAGCTGGCCCTGTTGTTCCAGATGGCCGGCGAAAAAGGGATCCCGGTGATCGGCATGAACGACTCGGCCGGCGCTTTTGTTCCGGCCGGCGTTGGCGGTCTTGACGGCTATGCCGAAGCCTTCACCGCCCTGCGCAAGATCAGCGGCGTGGTCCCCTCGATCATGTGCATGTTCGGATTCAACGCCGGCGGCGGTTCCTACCTGCCCCGTCAGGGCAGCTTCCTGATCCAGCCCAACGACACCTTTTTCGGCCTGACCGGTCCCGGGGTGGTCAAGTCGGTGCTGGGCGAGGATGTCACCCCTGAAGAGCTGGGCGGACCCAAGGTGCACGGCGCCTCCGGCGTAGCCGACCTGACCGTGGAGGACGAGGTGGGGGCCCTGCGGGCAGCCATTCAGCTGTTGGGCTACGTACCGGATAACAACAGCGTCATGGCGCCCTTCCAGAAGACCAGCGACCCGCTGGACCGCAAGACCTGGGAGATCAACACCCTGCTGAAAAAGGCCTTCAACTCGCCCACCGGCTTCAATACGCCGTTCGACGTCTCGATCATGATCCAGCAGATCTGCGATCATGGCGATTACTTTGAAATTCAGCCGGATCGGGCCCGTGAGGCGGTCACCGCCTTTGGTCGTCTGGGCGGCCATGTGGTCGGCTTTGTGGCCAACAACTCGGCGGTATCCTCCGGGCAGATCTCGGTTGATTCGGCCTACAAGATCGCCCGTTTCAACCGTTTTTGTAACATCTACAACATCCCGATGATCTTCATGGAAGACACCACCGGCTTCCTGCCGGGCCGCGAGCAGGAGTCCCGCGGTATCGTGCAGGCCGGTCGCGCCATGCTGGATTCGATCGTCGACATCCGCACCCCCCGCATCCTGCTGATCATCCGCAACGCCTACGGCGGGGCCTATGCCTCCTACAACAACTACCCCACCGGCGCCGACCTGGTGCTGGCCCTGCCCACCACCCGCCTGGCGGTGATGGGCCCGGCCGGTAAGGAATTCGTCTACAAGGACGAGCTGCGCAAGGTGCGTGCCGCCGCAGCCGAACGGATCAAATCCGGCACCCAGGAGCGGGTTGCCGCCGGCATGGCCGCCGGCGAGGCCAAGCTGGATGCCGAGAAGGACGCCGCCGACTGGCTCAAGATCGAAGAGGCAGCCCTTAACCTGCGTTATGAAAAAGAGCTGATGAACCCCAAGGAAGGTCTGGCACTGGGTTCCATCTCGTCGTTGGTGATGCCCACCGACCTGCGCAAGGTATTGGGCGAGAACATGCACTTCCTGCTGCGGCACTACAAACCGGGTCCGATGCAGGCCATCCAGCGTGAATTCCACTAATTGCCTATACTTTTACACATTGGAGATATAAGCCCATGCCACACGCCTCAGATTACTACCTGCATAATCCCCTGATCCACCGGGACCGCCGCCTGGGAAAATCCAGCTCCGAGTGGGTCCGTTCCTTCTCCTGTGAGGACTTGAAGCCGCTGATCGTCTGCCGCGGCCCGATCCGTAAGGAGGCCATGGACGTCTACCATGAGATGGGGATCAGCCACTACGGCATCCTGTTGTCAGAGAAGGACTCCATCGTCTACCCCAACGCCCTGGCCCCCGAGCTGCGCCAGTTGACCGACTCCCGCCGTGTGCACCGGGTGCCGGACTACAGCGGCGCCAGCAAGGAAGAGCGGGTCGAGCGGATCAACCAGATCATCCAGATCGCCAAGGACAACGGCTATAATTCGATCTTCGCCGGCTACGGCTTCATGGCTGAAGACGAAGAGTTCGTGGCCGCCATCGAGAAGGCGGGCTTGAGTTTCATCGGCCCCTGCGCCGCCACCCAGGCCCGGGCCGGCAAGAAGGACGAAGCCAAGCGGACCGCGCTGCAGGTGGGGGTCAGCGTCACCCCCGGCATCGACAACGTCACCGCCCGTACCCTGGTCAAGAAGCATCCCAGCCGTGAGAAGCTGCTGGCCCTGGTCAAGTCAGAAGGGCTTGCCTGCGATGATAAGGTCCTCAAAGACAGCAAGCTGCCGCTGGAGGCCCTGGCCGACCATATCCTGATGGCCTCCTACGCCAAGGGGATCGACCTCTACACCATCGAGGAGCTGTGCGCCCAGGTGGAGATCGAGGTGGCGGAACTGTTCCGCAAGCACCCCCAGAGCCGCTTCCGTATCAAGGCGATCGGCGGCGGTGGCGGTAAAGGACAGCGGATCCTGGGGGCTTCGCTGCTGGCGGTGAAAAAGGCCGACGAGAAGCAGATCGCCAAGGCAGCCGCCGAGGCGCCGACCCTGGTGCGCGAAGTGCTGCAGGAGGTCAAGGCCAACGGCGTGGGCGACAACAAGAACGTGCTGATCGAACTCAATATCGAGCAGACCCGTCACAACGAGATCCAGCTCTTGGGCAACGGTGAGTGGTGCGTTTCTCTGGGGGGGCGCGATTGCTCCCTGCAGATGCACGAGCAGAAGCTGCTGGAGGTGTCCGTAACTCAGGAGGGGCTGCAGGCCGCCATTGCCAAGGCCAAGGCCGCCGGTAAAAAGGCCGAGGTTAAAGCGCTGGAGAGCGACCTGAAGGTGCTGCAGCGGATGGAAGAGGAGTCGGCCCGTTTTGGCCAGGCCGTGGGCCTGGATTCGGCTTCCACCTTCGAGTGTATCGTGGACCGTGACCGCCACTACTTCATGGAGGTCAACACCCGCATCCAGGTGGAGCACCGGGTGACTGAACTGTGCTATTCGCTTAAATTCACCAACCCCAAGGATAAAAACGACTTTTTCATCGTCGAGTCCTTGGTGGAGGCCATGGCCCTGCTGGCCCGCCATAAAAAGCGTCTGCCCAAGCCGGAGCGGGTGGTGCGCTTCAACGCCTCGGTGGAGGCCCGCCTGAACGCCACCGACGCCTCCCTCTCGCCCCACGCCGGCGGCATGATCCGCTACTGGTCCAAGCCGATCAAGGGCGAGGTGCGTGACGATCAGGGGATCAGCATGCTGAACCCCGACACCAACCAGTTTATCAAGTACAAGGTGGCCGGCGCCTATGATTCCAACATCGCCCTGCTGCTGACCAAGGGCGAGGACCGTCTGGCCAGCTATGAGCTGCTGTCCGAGGTGCTGCGCAGCACCACCCTGCGGGGCAGTTCCCTGGCCACCAACCTGGAGTTCCACTACGGACTGGTCAACTGGTTCCTGGGCCGCAACGTGATGGCCAAGCCCACCACCCGCTTCGTGGTCCCCTACCTGACCCTGGTGGGCACCCTCAAAGAGGAAGCCAACAAGCTGGACGTGGTCTACGCCTTTTTCCAGATGAAGAAGCACTACGCCAAGCTGGTGACCGAGCAGTTCGGCGATCAGCCGGAACTGCTGGCCAAGCAGCTCAAGGTTATGTCCGGCCTGCTGGATCGTAAAGGCACCTTGATCACCCGTCCGATGGAGCGTCTGCTGGATGACCCCCATCTGCTGGCCGGCTGGCTGTCGATCAATACCAAGAACTTCAAGATCGAGAAGGGCCGGGTAATCTGGCTGCGCAACCCGCTGGGCGTGCTGAAAGAGACCTACGACTACCTGCATATGGACCATCGTCCCCACAAGCCGGCGGCCGAGATCATCTGGGATCACGATAACGAGCTGCTGCAGCAGGGGCTGCACTTCTACAAGACCCTGCGTGAGCACTTCGGCCTGGAGCGGGAAGAGTACTTCAAGCTCAACGATATCCTGCAAAAAGAGAAGCCCCAGGGCGGCTACGATGCCGAGATCTGGGAGCAGATCCGCTCCGCCCATTACGGCTACGAGGCCGGCATGGAACTGCTGGGGATGCTGTTCCTGATCGGCGGTAATACCAGGTTCTGGGATATGAAGGTTGAAGAGGACCTGGAAGTGACCATCCCCGACTACCTGACCGATCCGGAGCTGCAGGCCCGTATGAAGAAGGTGCTGGTGCCGCCCCCGGCCACCAAGGCCGACGAGATCGTGGCGGTCTGCGGTGGCATGTACTACGGTCAGGAGGCCCCCGGCATGCCGCCGTTCGTTTCCGAGGGGATGCATTTCGAGAAGGACCAGCCGCTGTACATCATCGAAGTGATGAAGATGTTCAACACCATCCGGGCCCCCTTCTCCGGCACCATCGACAAGATCATCATGGAAGGCGGCGACGGCACCATCGTCCAGAAGGGCCAGCCGTTGTTCAAGATCACCCCGGACGAGAAGTTCGTCGAGGTGGATCCCAAGGCGCTGGAAAAAGCCAAGCGGGAGTGTACTGCGGAGTATCTGAAGGCGGTGTTGTAGGGAACAGCCCGCATGCATTTAACGCAAAGATGAAGAGCAAAGCCGCAAAGGCGCAGAGAAAAGCAGAAATAATGTCTTACTTCTGTTGATTCATTGATTTTCTTTGCGCCTCTGCGCCCTGCCGTTAACCTTTGCGTTACAGATTTTTGATGGTGAGTCTGTGCTGCTAGAGATCGTCTATAAGGCTCCAGGTGTCCTGTCTGGAGCCTTTACTGCTTACAAACGAGGTAATGATTATGGCAACCTTTGACAAGAAGACCGTGCAGGATTGGGAAAAGCTGGCCGCCAGGGAAATTAAAAAAGAGTCCACCGCGCCGCTGGTCTGGCAAACCCCCGAAGGGATTCCGGTCAAGCCGCTCTACACCCTGGCCGACCTGGAACAGCTGGAAAACATCGACACCATGCCCGGCTTTGCGCCCTTTCTGCGTGGGCCCAAGGCCACCATGTACGCCGGACGCCCCTGGACCGTGCGCCAGTATGCCGGTTTTTCCACCGCCGAGGAGTCCAACGCCTTCTACCGCCGCAACCTGGCTGCCGGTCAGCAGGGACTCTCAGTGGCCTTCGACCTGGCCACCCACCGCGGCTACGACTCCGATCACCCCCGGGTGGTGGGTGATGTGGGCAAGGCCGGTGTGGCCATCGACTCGATCCTGGATATGGAGGTGCTGTTCAAGGATATCCCGCTGGGGGATGTCTCCGTCTCCATGACCATGAACGGCGCAGTACTGCCGATCCTGGCGCTGTACATCGTGGCCGCCGAGGAGCAGGGCGTCGCCCAGGATAGGTTGGCCGGCACCATCCAGAACGACATCCTCAAAGAGTTCATGGTGCGCAACACCTACATCTACCCGCCGGCCCCCTCGATGCGGATCATCGCCGATATCATCGAGTACACCAGCCGGCATATGCCCAAGTTCAACTCCATCTCCATCAGCGGTTATCACATCCAGGAGGCCGGGGCCAACAACGTGCAGGAACTGGCCTTCACCCTGGCCGACGGCATCGAGTATGTCAAGGCTGCCCTGGCCAAGGGGCTGGAGGTGGATCAGTTCGCGCCGCGGCTGTCCTTCTTCTTTGCCATCGGCATGAACTTCTTCATGGAGATCGCCAAGCTGCGGGCGGCCCGCTTCCTGTGGGCCGAACTGATGGCCCAGTTCAACCCCCAAAACCCGCTCTCGCTGGCCCTGCGCACCCATTGCCAGACCTCAGGCTGGAGCCTCACCGAGCAGGACCCGTACAACAACGTGATCCGCACCACCATTGAGGCCATGGCCGCCGTGCTGGGCGGCACACAGTCGCTGCACACCAACGCCCTGGACGAGGCCATCGCCCTGCCCACCGACCACTCGGCCCGCATCGCCCGTAACACCCAGTTGGTGATCCAGGAAGAATCCGGCATCACCAAGGTGGTCGATCCGCTGGCCGGTTCCTACTATGTCGAATCCCTGACCGCCTCCCTGATTGCGGAAGGCCGCAAGCTGATCGCCGAGATCGACAGCCTGGGCGGTATGACCAAGGCGATCGAATCCGGCATGCCCAAGCTGAAGATCGAGGAGTCGGCTGCCCGCAAACAGGCCCGTATCGACCGCGGCCTGGATGTGATCGTGGGGGTCAACAAGTATAAGCTCAAAGATGAGACCCAGATCGAGGTGCTGGACATCGACAACACGGCTGTCCGTGAGGCCCAGATCGCCCGCTTGAAGAAACTGCGTTCCGAGCGGGATGAGGCTGCCTGCCAGGCTGCGTTGACAGCCCTCACCACAGTAGCCCAATCCGGCCGGGGCAATCTGCTGCAGGCCTGTGTCGAGGCCGCCCGCAAGCGGGCGAGCGTAGGCGAGATGTCCGACGCTATGGAGAAGGTGTTCGGTCGCCATAAGGCCGAGATCAAGCTGGTTTCGGGGGTATACGGGAAAGTGTTCGAGGATAATGACGAGTTTGCAGCCCTGAAGAAAGAAGTGGATGCCTTTGCCGACCACGAAGGTCGTCGTCCCCGGATCCTGATCGCCAAGATGGGTCAGGATGGACATGATCGCGGCGCCAAAGTGATCGCCACCGCCTTTGCCGATGTCGGTTTCGACGTTGACATGGGACCGCTGTTCCAGACCCCGGAAGAGACCGCCAAGATGGCGGTGGAGAATGACGTCCATGTGATCGGCGTCTCCAGTCTGGCCGCAGGCCACAAGACCCTGGTGCCGCAACTGGTGGCCGAACTCAAAAAACTGGGGGCCGACGACATCGTTGTGGTCTGCGGCGGGGTCATCCCCCACCAGGATTATGCTGAGTTGCACGCCGCCGGCGCGGCCTGCATCTTTGGACCGGGCACCCCGATCACCAAATCGGCCCGCGAGACACTGGAAGCGATCAGGAAGAAGTAGAACAAATCAAAGGCGTTTTAACGCAAAGGGTGTACGGCAAGGCGCAGAGGCGCAAAGAAAACAAGTGAAGTGCAGGGTTAAACCCTTTTTGATGTAAGCTTTTCTCTGCGCCTTTGCGTCTTTACTCTGTATCTTTGCGTTAAAGTTTTTGAGAGAACTATGGAACTTCACACACTGGCCGAACATATCCGCTCCGGTAACATCCGTGCCATCGGCAAGGGGATTACCCTGATCGAGAGCCGTAAGCCGGAGCACAGCGAGAAGGCCGCGCAGCTGCTGGAGCTGTTGCTGCCCTACAGCGGCAACTCGCTGCGGATCGGTATCACCGGCGTGCCGGGGGTCGGCAAGAGCACCTTCATCGAGGCCTTTGGCAGCTACCTGACCGATCAGGGCCACAAGGTAGCGGTGTTGGCGGTGGACCCCTCCTCCCAGATTACCGGCGGCAGCATCCTGGGTGACAAAACCCGCATGGAGGAACTGTCCCGCAACCCTAAGGCCTTTATCCGCCCCTCGCCGGCCGGTGAGACCCTGGGCGGGGTGGCCCGTCGTACCCGCGAGACCATGCTGCTCTGCGAAGCGGCCGGTTATGACGTGGTGATCGTCGAGACCGTCGGGGTGGGGCAGTCCGAGACCACCGTGGCCTCGATGGTCGATTTTTTTATGCTGCTGCAGTTAGCCACCGCCGGTGATGAACTGCAGGGGATCAAGAAGGGCGTGATGGAGCTGGCCGATGCGATCATTGTGAACAAGGCCGACATCGATCGCCAGAAGACCGAGCTGGCCAAGGGTCAGTACGAAAATGCCCTGCATATCCTGCGGCCCAAAAGCCGCAACTGGTCCGTGCCGGTGCTGGCCGTCAGCGCCCTGCAGCATCAAGGGGTGCCCGAGGTCTGGCAGATGCTGAGCCGCTTTCGTGAAGCGATGCAGGCCTCGGGCGAGTTTGCTGCTGCCCGCAAACGGCAGGCCGTGGACTGGATGTGGTCGCTGTTGCTGGATGACCTGAAACAGCTCTTTCTGGATCACCCCGATGTCAAGGGTATCTACCCGCAACTGCAGCAGGCCGTGGCCCAGGGGATCACCACCCCGGCGGCGGCCTCGCGGCGCCTGCTGGATATTTTCAGGCGGTAGAAACACTGGGCAGCACAGGGAAAATCAGATTACAAGTCTATTAACGCAAAGGAAATGAGCAGAGACGCAAAGGCGCAGAGAAAAGCAGAAAAAATGATTTTACCCCGATTGGTTAATTGATTTTCTTTGCGCCTCTGCGCCTTGCCTTATACCCTTTGCGTTAAAAGCCTTTTCTGTCCTGTGGTTTACCAAGAAAGGATTTGAGATGTTACACAACATTAACCATATCGGCATCGCCGTGCAATCTTTGGAGGCCAGTATCCCCTTTTATCGCGATGCGCTCAGCATGCCGTTTGCCGGCATCGAAGAGGTGGTCGAACAAAAGGTGCGGGTGGCCATGCTGCAGGTGGGGGAGTCCAAGATCGAGCTCTTGGAGCCCACCAGCCCGGACAGCCCCATCGCCAGGTTTCTGGAGAAGAGCGGCCCCGGTATCCACCACATCGCCTACGAGGTGGCCGACATCGAGGCGGCCATTGCCCAGCTACTGGCCAGCGGCGCCCGGATGATCGATGAACAGCCCAGAGGCGGCGCCCACGGCACCCGGATCGCCTTTGTGCATCCCAAGAGCTCAGGCGGCGTACTAACGGAATTGTGTGAATGCAGCCATTGATATGAAATTTCTGGCTGATGTGAATATCGAGAAACGGATTGTTCTGTTCTTGCGCTCAGCAGGTCATGATGTTATCTGGTTCCAGAATATGATTGCCGCATGAAAGACGAAGAACTGCTGGCCTTGGCGCTGGAGGAAAAGCGGATACTGATTACGAACGACAAGGATTTTGGAACTCTGATTTACTTTCAGAGAAAGACAGCCCGTGGTATCGTGCTCTTCAGGATTGAAGATCAGAACGTGCGTGTCAAAATAACCATACTGAAAAATATGTTGCTACGGTATCAGGATAAGTTTGAGGGCCACTTTGTCACCATTGCCCGGAAGCGGGTCCGGTTTATACCGTTGGAGGACGCATGATGAACACAGCCAGGCTGCTTAAACGGATCGTGTGTGACCCCGAGGTGATGATCGGAAAACCGGTGATTAAAGGGACACGTCTGCCGGTTGAACTGATTGTGGAAAAATTGGCTGCAGGTGAAACGGTACCTGAACTGTTGGACGATTATCCGTTTTTGAAAGAGGATGATATTCGCGCAGCCTTGTTTTACTCGGCCCGCAGTGTTGCTCGTGAAGAGGTGTATGCCGTTTGATGGTGCAGTGTGTACACATCCCAAGAGCTCAGGCGGCGTATTGACTGAGTTGTGTCAATGCGGGCATGAGCACCATTGAACATGTTTGGCGGTGCATAGCGCTTGACCTTGTCACCATGTCAGTCTATTGTACGAAAACAAGTACAATAGGAGGTTGGGTATGCGAGCTCTAAGTTACAGTGAGGCGCGTGAAAATCTTAAATCCGTTATGGATCAGGTCTGCAACGACCATGAGCCCCTGGTGGTAACCCGTCGCCGAGGTGAAAATATTGTTATCATCAGCCAGGAAGACTACGAGTCGTTTGTAGAAACGGACTATCTTCTTTCGTCACCTGCCAATGCCGCACACCTGCTTGAATCGTTAGCGCAGGCCAGACGAGGAGAGCTCATTTCACTTGAGGATGCCCTGAAGTGAAGATCTCGTTAACGCCGAATGCCTTGGATGACCTGCGCTGGTGGCTTGCCAATGACCGCAAGCGAGTAGACCGCATTCTTGCTTTAGTGGCAGAGATAGCAAAAACACCTTTTGAAGGTACCGGGAAGCCTGAGCCGCTTAAACATCAGCTTGCCGGCTGCTGGTCGCGACGGATCGACCGCGAGCACCGTCTTGTCTATCAGGTGGCGGTTCAAGAGATACTGGTGCTTGGGTGCAGGCATCATTATTGAGTTCCATCAGTGTAGCCACCCTTAAGCGCCCGCTTAATGCGGGGTGGCGGTTGTTTTAATGCTTGACAGTCGTTTGATTTATGGTATTTATTGCAGCAATAAATAGAACATATAATTAGCCGAATATAGTAATGCAGGCTGTAACTATTCGAAGTTGTTGGTAAAATCTCAGCGAAAGGTGGTGATGGGAGCTTCGGGTTCTTAAGTCAACGCTATACCGCATGAGAGAGCACTTTCATTTGATTGGCAGTACATACACCACAGAATGGAGGAACACCACGTATGACCAAGTTTCAGAAGCAGATGCTGACAATCGCCGCAGCCGGCGCCCTGACCGCCGTGACTGCCCTGCCCGCCATGGCCTTCGAGAACGAGTTCCACGGTACCTTCGCTGTCAAGACCTTCCTGTCCAACTTCGACAATGGTGGCCTGCTGCTGAAGGAAAACACCAAGACCAACAACTACACTGAACAGCGGACCCGCGTGCAGTATATCGCCAAGGCCAGCGACGACCTGAAGTTGGTGACCCACTTTGAGATGAATACGAGTTGGGGCGGTCAGACTGCCGTAGCCGGAATTGACACCAACGGTGGCGACATCGATACCGACGGTACCAACCTGTGGGTCAAACATGCTTATCTGGACTTCAACATCGGCAAGAACCTGAATGTCAAGGCCGGTCAGCAGGCTTACAAGGACAAGATCGGCGGTCTGCTGGTTGACGCCGACCTGCCGATGGCCTATGTGGCCTACAAGCAAGGCGCCTACACCCTGGGCCTGGGCTACAGTCGCTTCAATGATGAGAATACGCTGACAATTGCTGGCGATAGCTACCGTGGTGATGCTGCCGGCGACCTGTACGCCATTGACAACACCTTTGCTATCAACAAGGACACCAAGGTTGGTTTCTCCTACTACCTGAACCGTGATGACTCCGGTGTTGTTGCTGGTGATGTTGAGCGCAAGATCAACACCCTGGGCCTGTTTGGCCAAACCAAGATGGGGGCCCTGGATCTGTCCGGTTTTGTGGCCATGCAGAAAGGTTTTTCACACACCATCGCCGGTGCTAAGACCAAGTACCACGGCTGGGCTGCCAACGTGCTGGCCAAGATGAAGCTGGGCAACGGTGTGGCCCGCACCGGCTTCCTGTTCACCTCCGGCGACAATAATGATGATGCCGGTAGCAACCACGCCTGGCAGACCCTGAGCAGCAACGGCGCTTCCTCTGCAATCAACTCCTACAACGAGTCCGGCATGATGCTGCTGGTGCGCAACACATCCATGGGCGGCACCTCCACCGATGCATACCTGCGCAAGCCGGTCACCAACATTGCCCTGCTGCATGCTGGCTATGATGCCAGCATCACCGAGAAACTGTACGCCAACGGCAACATCGGTATGGCCTGGCTGCCGGCATCGGACTACGAGATGGGCTACACTGGTTCCGCTACCAATGGCGGCAGCGACATTCTGGGCACCGAACTGAACGTTGAGGTGGGCTACAAGCTGTACAAGAACCTGACCCTCAAGGCCCAGGCCGCTTACGTCATGCTGGGTGGTGCTTATAATAATAAGGCCCCCAACTCTCTGGGCGTGGCAAACTCTGCCGATCCGGCAGACCCCTTCACCCTGCGTCTGGGCGCTCACTACAGCTTCTAAACCAGGCTGTGGCAACGTAACGCTAAGAGGCGGCACGGGTAACCGTGCCGCCTTTGTTGTGCCTGCTTTGCTTTTGACAGCGGCCGGGTGATGTGGCATAGTCTTCCGGCTGTTTTCTATTTGCTCTCAACGCGATGGAGGGACCGTGAAACGACTGCTCTTGTTGGTTGTGTCTGTTCTGATGGCTGTGCCTGCCCTGGCTGCCGGGCCGCTGCGGGTCTATGTGGGTGAGTTTAACGCCGTGGGTGTGGCGGCCAAGGATGACGCCAAGGTCGCGCTGCAGGCGCTGTTGGCCTCGCGACTGAACAGCGACAAGCTGCTGACCGTGAGTAGCCCGGCTGAGGCGGAAGTGGTGGTGGGCGGCACCTACCTGACCATCGGCAAGCAGTATAACCTGGATGCCTTTGCCCGCACCGCTGGCGGACAGACCATCAGCCGCAGCTTCGTACAGGGCGAGGGTGGTCAGGAGGCGCTGTTCGGCGCGGTGGGCACCCTGGCCGACAAGCTCTCAAGCGATCTGCTGAAAAAGGTGGAGGCAGGCCAGGTTTACCGCCAGCCGATTGCCGCCCCGGCTGCTGCGCCGATTCCCGTCCCGGTGGTCCAGCCCCGCCCGCAGTCCGCCGACATCGTCCGTTCGGCCCAGCCGGTGGTGCAGTCCGGCGACCTGCAGCGGGTACCCCAGGGCGATATCATCCGGCCCCAGGCCTTTTATCGCGGCGCCCCCAACACCGGGGAGATCAAGCGGCTGGACGGCATGTACAACCTGTTGGCCGTGGGGCCGAGCGATGACAAGGGGCGGCGGCTGTTGTTCATGGCCCAGAACCAGTTAGTGGCGGCCATCCGGCAGGGTGACAGCCGTCCCATGACGAGTTTTGGCCTCAAGCCCAATCAGAAGGTGGTCTCTCTGGATTATGTCGACAGCGATGGCAATGGCACGGCCGAGCTGTTTGTGACCATCATCGCTAGTGGCGAGTTGGAATCACAGGTCTGGGAGTTGAAGAATAACCGCCTGGTCAAGCTGGCCGAGAAGCTGCCCTATTTCTTCCGGGCCATCGCCCTGGCCGGCGGTACGTTAAAGCTGTATGTGCAGGAACAGGGCCGCGGCGAGCAGCAGTACTATGGCGATGTGTATGAGGCGGTACTGCAGGGCAAGCAGGTCGTTAAGAAGGCCCGTATCGCAATGCCCCGCTACGGTAACCTGTACAGCTTCAACCAGTTTAAGGCGCACAACGGTGAGCTGCTGACCGTGGTCTACCACGATAACAACTACCTGGTGGTGTATGATAAGGACCAGAAAGAGTTGTGGCGCAGCAACGACGCCTTTGGCGGTTCCGAACTGTATTATCAGGTGGAAGACCTTGACCGGGTTCGTGTGTATGGCGACAAATACCGCTGGTATTTTATGAACCAGCGCATTCTGGTTACCAGTCAGCAGGAGTTGCTGGTGGGTAAGAATGACGGCTTCTTCCTGTTGGGCAACGCTCGAACCTACAAGAAGGGGGCGGTATACAGCCTGTACTGGAGCGGTGCTGCCCTGGAAGAGGTCTGGCGCACCAAGGACACCCAAAACTACATGCCGGATTTCTGGTTTGATGAAAAGAAGAGTGAGCTGCTGCTGCTGCAGCTGACCCAGCGCGAGGATGTGGTGATGCGCGTGAAAGGGGCAACGGCCCTGCAGATCAAGAAGGTGGAATAGGTTTATTGCTACAGCCTAGAGCTTAAAGGCGGCACCAAACGGTGCCGCCTTTTTTGCTGTTGAGCCAGGGTGGTGTCTGTGGCATAGTGAGCCAAGCTTTGACGTGAGAGATGTCGGCTTGCGGTTGGTCAGCTGAAAGGAAGGTGTGGCATGGGGTATCGTGAAAGAATTGAGGCAGATCCAGATATTATGCTGGGTAAGCCGATTGTAAAGGGGACCCGTATAACCGTAGAGCTGTTGCTGACCAAGCTGGGAGACGGCGCCTCCACAGAAGATTTGCTGCTGGCCTATCCGCATCTTAAGCGCGAGGATATCATGGCTGCGTTGTCCTACTCTGCTGATGTGGTGGGCCGGGAGGAGCTGCTTGTATCGTAGTATCGTCGCAGATGAGAGCGTGGACTTCAGAATTGTGGCAGCCTTGATCGAGGATGGATTTGATCTGTATGCTGTTGTGCGTGAGTGCTCCGGTATATGCGATAAAAGAGTGCTTGAGCACGCATCGGAACGTAACGCGTTGCTCTTGACCGAGGATAGTGATTTTGGTGAATGGATATTTGCACACGGTCAAAAAGGCGTAAGCGTTCTGTATCTTCGTTACGCGCATCATGAATTGCGTGAAATTATCCGGGCACTCAGGATGGTGTTGAATAACTACGAAAAAGGTGCGGTGGAGCGGTTTACCGTCATTACGCCAAAAAAGATACGCATGCGTGATATTTTGTAGGTAGGTTTCAGGCGGATAAAGAGGCCTTTGCTTTGACACCGGCCGGGGGATATGGCATACTCCTCCGGCTTTTGTCTGTCTGAAGGCGTGTTGAAACGCCGTATGAAAAGGTAGCACTGTGGAAGCACGAACCGAACATAGCGGCCTGCCCCGTGGGGTGGCCGATTACCTGCCTGCACGGGCGGCAACGATTGCCGCCATTGAAGAGCAGTTGTTGCGCGTAGCCGGTCAGTGGGGCTTTCAGCGCATCATTCCGCCGGCGCTGGAATTTGAAGAGGTGCTGGCCGGCGGTATGGGCGAGGGGCTGCGTAGCCGCACCTTTCGCTTTGACGACTGGCAGTCGGGCCGTATGCTGGCCATTCCGCCAGACATTACGCCGCAGATCGCCCGTATTGTGGCCACCCGCCTGCGTGATCGTCCGTTGCCGCACCGGATCTGTTACAGCGGCCGGGTGCTGCGTCACGCCGAACTGCAGTCCGGACGCAGTCGTGAGATATTCCAGGCCGGGGTCGAGCTGATCGGCCTTGACTCCCCTGAGGCCGACGCCGAGATGGTGGCCATGGCGGTGGAGCTGATGCAGGGACTGGGGATTGCCGAGTTTACGGTTGATCTGGGTCAGGTTGCCTTTTGCCGTGGTGTGTTTGAGGCCAGTGGGCTGTCCGGCGAGGCGCTGCAGCAGATGCAGGCGGCGGTGGCCCGCAAGGATTCTTCGGCGGTGGCCGTGTTGCTGGCTGCCCATCCGGTGCCGGAACAGAGCCGCACGGAGCTTTTGGCCCTGCCGCGGCTGTTCGGTGGCCGCGAGGTGCTGGAGGATGCGCTGCGGGTGGTGAAGAATGAGGTTTCCTGCCGGGCGCTGCACAACCTGCACGAGGTGGTGGCAATCCTTGAGCTGCATGGCGTCACCCGCTATCTGACCATCGACCTGGGGGAAACCCGTGGCCTTGATTACCATACCGGTCTGACCTTTGAAGGCTTTGCGCCGGGCATCGGTGAGGCGCTCTTCAGCGGCGGTCGCTATGATCATCTGACTGCCCGCTACGGCCTGCCGGCACCGGCCACCGGTTTTACCTGCAATGTGCTGCCGCTGCTGCAGGCCCTGGAGACAGCGGCCGGCGGCTGTTGTGAGCCGAGGCGGGACCTGCTCTTGTTCAATCAGCGTGCCGATCGTCAGGAGGCCCTGGTCATCGCCCGCGCCTTGCGGCGACAGGGGTTGAGTGTTGCGCGGGATATCATCCGTCGCGATTTCGAGAGCTCGCTGGCCTATGCGCGCGCCACCGGTATCCGCTGCATGCTGGTGATCGACCAGCCTGAAGCCGGCTGTCTGCTGGTGCGTAGCAGTGATGGCAAGCAGACCAAAATAACCAGAGAACAGTTGCTCCAGTATGACTTTCTGGCGCAACATGACCTGTTTCAGGAGTGACACGCATGGCTAATGTGGTGGTAGTTGGCGCCCAGTGGGGCGATGAAGGCAAGGGCAAGGTCGTTGACATCTATACCGAGTACGCCGACGAGATCGTACGCTATCAGGGCGGCAACAATGCCGGCCATACCCTGGTGGTGGGTGACGAAAAGGTGGTGCTGCACCTGATCCCTTCCGGTGTGCTGCATGCCGACAAGCGCTGCGTGATCGGTAACGGCGTGGTGCTCGACCCCGAGGTGTTCATCATGGAGGTCAAGCGGCTGCAGGCCGCCGGCCGCCTGCAGGATGACGGCAGTCTGCTGTTGTCTGAATCGCTGCATATCATCATGCCGTACCACAAGGCCATCGATATCGCCCGTGAGGCCAATAGCGGCGACAAGAAGATCGGCACCACCGGCCGGGGCATCGGCCCCTGCTATGAGGACAAGATCGGTCGTCGCGGCATCCGTCTGATGGACCTGCTGGACCCGGTGATCTTCAGCCGTAAGCTGCGGGAAAACCTGGAAGAGAAAAATGCCATCCTGGAGCGTCTGGGGGTGGAGCCGTTGGAGTACAATGTCATCTACCGCACCTATCAGGACCATGCCGAGATCCTGAAGAAGTACATGGCCGACACCGCCCTGGCCCTGGACAAGTCGCTCAAGGCCGGCAAGAAGCTGCTGTTTGAAGGGGCGCAGGGCACGTTGCTGGATGTGGATCACGGCACTTACCCCTTTGTGACCTCGTCTTCAACCTGTGCAGGCGGCGCTGCCACCGGTACCGGCGTCTCGCCGCGGGCCATCAACGAGGTGGTCGGTATCTCCAAGGCCTACGTCACCCGGGTCGGTAGTGGTCCCTTTCCGACGGAGCTTTTAGACGAGACCGGCGAGAAGCTGCGTCAGGTGGGCGGTGAGTTTGGCGCCACCACCGGTCGTCCCCGCCGTTGCGGCTGGTTCGACGCCATGGTTATCCGCTACAGTGTGCGGATCAACGGACTGACCGGCATCGCCCTGACCAAGCTGGACGTGCTGTCCGATTTTGAAACCATCAAGGTCTGTACCGGCTACCGTTACGAAGGCGTTATGCTGGAGACCCTGCCGGCCAAGCTGGAAGTCTTTGAAAACTGCGAGCCGGTCTATGAGGAGCTGCCCGGCTGGCAGTCCGATATCTGCGATGTGCGTTCGTTCGATCAGTTGCCTGCCAATGCCCAGGCCTATGTCAAGCGGCTGGAAGAGCTGGCGGGCTGCCCGATTGTGATGGTCTCGGTGGGGCCACGGCGCGATCAGACCATGCAGTTGAAAAACCCGTTTGCAGCCTGACAAAAAATAGTATAAAAAAAGATTGACATCCAGCGGCCCGAATAGTAAAAACGAAATTCCTTGAGCGAGCCGCTAGCTCAGATGGTAGAGCACCTGACTTTTAATCAGGTGGTCGTTGGTTCGATCCCAACGCGGCTCACCATATGCGTCCCCTTCGTCTAGCCCGGCCCAGGACACCGCCCTTTCACGGCGGCGACAGGGGTTCAAATCCCCTAGGGGACGCCAAAATTTAATCCGGACCAGTCCGGTGCGATACAGAAAAGCCCTCGAATCACTTCGAGGGCTTTTCTGTTTAAGTTGCCGGCAGCCGGTAGTTTTGCTGGGGATACCGGTGTGATATTTGCCTTGCAGATGAGGCGGGAGGTAGCACGTGCTGAATGATGCCAATCGATCGATGTTCCGCTTCCTGGCCGTGCTGACCGCAGCATCGATGGTCGGCATGCAGGGCTACACCATGCTGTTCAACAATTTTGCCGTGGAGACGGTCCACCTTGAGGGTTTTCAGGTGGGGCTGACCCAGTCGATCCGCGAGATCCCCGGTTTTCTGGCCCTGACCGCCATCTACGTGATGCTGATCGTCCGTGAACACCGTCTGGCGGCCCTGTCGGTTGTGCTGCTGGGGGTGGGGGTGGCCATGACCGGCCTGTTTCCCAGCTTTAGCGGCGTGGCCCTGACCACCCTGCTGATGAGCTTCGGTTTCCACTATTATGAGACTGTTAACCAGTCGCTGACCCTGCAGTATTTTTCCACCCACCAGTCGCCGTTGGTGATGGGCAAGCTGCGCAGCCTGGCCGCCATCACCAGTATCGTTGCTGCTGCGGTGATCTGGTGCCTGGGCTTTGTGCTGGACTACGCCGGCATGTTTCTGGTGGTGGGCGGGGTGGTGGCCCTGGCCGGCCTGTGGGCCGTTGTGCAGGACCCCAGCCATCGTGATGTGCCGCCGCAGAAGTTGCGCATGTTTCTCAAGCGACGCTACTGGCTCTACTACGCCCTGACCTTCATGTCCGGCGCCCGGCGGCAGATCTACATGGTTTTCTCGATGTTCCTGCTGGTGAAGGAGTTTCACTTCACGGTGCAGGCGATCACGGTGTTGTTCATCATCAACAACCTGATCAACTGGCTGATAAACCCGCTGATCGGACGTTCGATCAACGCCTTTGGCGAACGGACCCTCTGCACGCTTGAGTACGCCGGGGTGATCGTGGTCTTTCTGACCTACGCCTATGCCTCATCCAGGTGGGTGGTGGCCGGGATGTATATTCTGGACTACATCCTGTTCAATTTTGCGGTGGCGATCCGCACCTACTTTCAGAAAATTGCCGACCCCGAGGATATCGCCCCCAGTTCGGCGGTGGGCTTCACTATCAACCATATCGCCGCCGTCTTTCTGCCTGCCCTGGGAGGCTATCTCTGGATGCTGGATTACCGGATACCGTTCCTGATGGGGGCGGTTCTGGGAGGTGTCTCGCTGATTCTGGCCCAGTTTATCCGACTGCCGGATAACCAGACAAAGGCGGTGGCGTAATGACGATCCTTGAGCTGGAAGGTGCGCAGGTGCTGAACTATCTGGACCCGTTGGCCGGTCTGCGTCTGAGCATCTTCCGGGAGTATCCCTATCTGTATGACGGCCGGCTTGAGGAAGAACGGCGGTACCTGAGCGGCTATGCCGGCAAGGGGCAGGTGTTGCTTGCGCTGGATGCTGAGCGGGTGGTGGGCGCCATCACCGGTATGCCGCTGACGGAGGAGTCGGAGGCATTTGTGGCGCCGTTCCGCGCTGCCGGGCTGGCAGCAGAGCAGTTTTATTACATCGGCGAACTGTTGCTGTTGCCTGCGTACCGCAGGCTGGGCTGGGGCTCTCGCCTGCTGGCCGGGCTGGAGCAGCTGGTGGCCAACGAACGACGCTTCAGTGCTTACTGTCTGGCAACGGTGGCACGGCCGAGCGACCATCCGTTGCGACCGGCCGGGTTTGTGCCGATTGACCTTTTCTGCCGGCGTCACGGGTATGCGCTGATCAACGGGGTAACGGCGCAGGTTGCCTGGCAGGAATTGGATGGCCAGGTCAGTCTGCATACACTGGAATTCTGGCGTAAGGCTTGCCCAACGTCGGAGGGGGGTGCGTGAAGGAAAGGACGGTTATGAAAAAAGCCAAGCCAAGCTACCCGTACAACCAGCTTGAGGCCGAGATTGCCATTACCGGCCTGCACGCCACCGGCGAGTATCAGGTGCTGCGCAAGATCAATCTGGATCGTGATCATCGCTTCAGCCACAAGCAGCGCGCCGGCAGCCGCATCGCCCTCTGTCTCGATACCGAGACCACCGGGCTTGACCAGGCCAACGATCAGGTGATTGAGCTGGGTATCGTGGCCTTTGCGTATGATCCCGTCACGGCCGAGATCATCGGGATCAGCCGTCGCTACAACGGTTTCGAGGACCCCGGTGTACCGTTGGCACGGGAGATCGTGGAGATTACCGGCATCACAGACGAAATGTTGCGAGGCCGGCGTTTCGATGATGCTGCCGTGCATGAACTCGTTGCACAGGCCAGCCTGGTGATCGCCCACAACGCCGCCTTTGATCGGCCCTTTGTGGAAAAGCGTTTTCCTGCCTTTGCGGCCGTTCCCTGGGCCTGTACCGTGACCCAGATCGACTGGCAGGCGGAGCGATTGCCGGCCCGTTCGCTGGAGTACTTGCTGTTCAAGTTTGGCTGGTGCATCAACGCCCACCGGGCCCTGGATGATGCCGAAGGGGTGCTGGGGCTGCTGCTGGAGCAGCTGCCGCAAAGTGGTCAATCGGTCTTTGACGTTGTGCTGGAAGCCAGCGCCGTTACCGGCAGCCGGATCTACGCCGTAGGGGCCCCCTTTGACAAAAAGGAGCTGCTCAAACAACGGGGATACCGCTGGAGCGACGGCAGCGGCAGTACACCCAAGTGCTGGTGGATCAGCGTTGCTGAGGAGCAGGAACAGGCAGAGTTGGCATTTTTAGCAACACAGATATATCCGGCTGGCGGCGCCTCTGCTGTGAAGGTGCGACGGGTCGGCCCGCTGGACCGTTTTTCGATAAGGGAGGGGTAGCGCTGCTGCTGTAGCGGCCAGCGGGGGAGTTGTGGGCTGAGCAACAGTTTTTTACTATACGCCGGCAAAAAAATAAAAAACAGACTGTTTTTTTTGCTCCAAATGGCTATTCTGAAGTCAAAGGTAGCGCTACTTTGGATCTCAACAGAAGGCAGTTACCGTTGGTAATGGTTTTGAACACAGGAGGTTTTCATGGAGGATACGCCGCCTGGCTCGTAAATCACATAAGCCTGTAACCTGAGGCCAGTCGCCTGGCCTGATTACCATGCAAATGGTACCAAGATTCAAATTAAAACACGGGGCCCGCATATCATGTGCGGGCCTCTCTTGTTGTCGAGACAGGCATGTCGGCTGCCGGCGGCAGTTCCGTCTGACTTGCTTTTGCTGATATGCTGTGCGACGTAAACACTATACCGGTAATAGGTGCGTTCTGCACAGCATACCGCCATCTGAGCGGTGTTGGGGGGCAAGGGCGTAGCTGCCTGATAAAGTACAGTCGCTTTCTCGGTCTGGAGAGCCAGCGGGTCCTGAGAGTGCACTGTAAACGGGAGATGGTATGGATCAGGTGATCATTCTGTGGATAGTATCCTTTGTGTTGTGCCTGAGCGGCCTGGCCGGCATGGTGCTGCCGGCGCTACCCGGGGCGCCGCTGCTGTTTGCCGGTCTGGTCTGCGCCGCCTGGGCTGAAGGGTTCACCTATGTCGGGCTCTGGACGCTGCTGGCCCTGGGGGTCTTGGCAGCCCTCAGCTATCTGGTGGAGTTTGTGGCCTCGTTGGTGGGGGCCAAGCGGTTCGGCGCCTCACGCAAGGCGTTGGTCGGCGCTGCCGTGGGCGGCCTGTTGGGGCTGATGCTTGGCCTGCCGGGGATTGTGCTGGGGCCGTTCATCGGCGCCGTGGTTGGTGAGCTGCTGGAGCTGCGCAGTCTGGGTCAGGCCGGTCGGGTGGGGCTGGGTACGGTGGTCGGGCTGGCGGTGGGGGTAGCCGGTAAACTGGCCATCGGTATCGCCATGATCGGCATCTTTCTGGTGGTGCGCCTGTTGTAGCGGCCACCGGGCACAATCGCTTCAGATCCCCAATGTTTGTGCGGCCTGCCGGTAGGCCTGCAGGGCCTGTTCGGAGAACTGCACCAGGATGATCCGCTCGAAGCTATCACCGGCTGCAGCCTCGTTGGCAGCAGTCAGTGCGATCAGGGCGGCATCCTGCAGCGGATACCCGTAGACACCGCAGCTGATGGCCGGAAAGGCTATACTGCGGATGCCATGCTCACGAGCCACCTCAAAGCAGCGCCGGTAGGCGCTCTGCAGCAGTTCAGGTTCGCCCTGGGTACCGCCATGCCAGACCGGCCCCACGGTATGGATCACAAACCGGGCTGCCAGGTTATAGCCCTTGGTCAGCTTGGCGTCACCGGTTTTGCAGCCGCCCAGGGTGCGGCACTGGGCCAGCAGCTCTGGTCCGGCGGCGTGATGGATGGCGCCGTCCACGCCGCCGCCGCCCAACAGGCTGTTGTTGGCGGCGTTGACGATGGCATCAACGCTCAGGGTGGTGATATCGCCCTGGATGATCTCGATCTGGGCAGCCATGATGTTCCTCCCTGGCGACAGGCTACCAGCCTGCCGCTCCCTCGCGGCGGTAGGTGCCGCTCTTTCCGCCTTCCTTGAACAGCAGGCGGATCCCGCCGATTTCAACACTCTTGTCAGCCCCTTTGACCATGTCGTAGACCGTCAGGGCCGCCACGCTGGCCCCGGTCATGGCCTCCATCTCTACACCGGTCCGCTCAAAGGCCCGTACGGTGCACTGAATCTGCAGCCTGCCGCTGGCGGTATCGAGCTTAAACCCGATGGCGGCATGGTGGATCGCCAGGGGGTGCGCAAGCGGAATCAGGTCAGGGGCCTTTTTGACCGCACTGATACCCGCTAAACGGGCCACCCCCAGCACATCACCCTTGGCGCTGCCGCCTGCAGCAATCCGTGTTGCCAGCTCGGGCGCAAGCTGCACCAGCGCCTCGGCTATGGCGGTGCGCAGGGTGGGTTGCTTTGGGCTGACATCCACCATGATGGCCTGGCCCTGAGCGTCGAAATGATTGAACTGCATAGTCATACCTCCAGACAAAACGGGGAGGCTGTGTGAGCCTCCCCGCAGGTCATCAGGATGCGATGTATTCCTTGATCTTGGCGGCCAGGGTCTTGTAGATCCGCTCGGTCTCGGCCGCGTTGCGTTCCAGTAGCGTCACCCGGAAGCCCTGCAGCTGGGTGGCAAAGGAGGATAACGGTACGCTGCAGATGCCGGTGGCGGCCAGGATGTAGTAGACAAAACGTTTGTCGGGCGACACGCCGGGCTGGTTGACCAGCGATTCCACCAGCTCCCGTACCTCCTGGTTCTCAATCGGCAGGGACTGCTTGTTGTTCAGCACGTCGTCTTTAAAGGCCACTGCCATGTAGAAGGCGCCGTTGGTGCGATTGACCAGCAGCTCAGGCACCGCTTTGAGGTAGTTGTAGGTAATATTGCTGGACTTCTCGTACAGGCTGATCCGTTCCTTGAGGTAGACCTGATACTGGGGATGCTGCATGATGGCCGGGATCACCACCTGCGGCAGGGTGGTGGAGCAGACCTCGTTCATCTTGGCGGTCAGGATCAGGTTAATGTACTTGCGGAACTGGTCGTCGTTCTGGCCGTTGTAGACCTCGATCCAGCCGCAGCGGGAACCGGGCCAGGGGAACTCCTTGGAGATGCCTTTCAGCGAGATGGCCGGCACGTCGCCGATCACGTCGCTGATCGGTACGGTGGTCTCGCCGTTGTAGACGATGTTGTTGTAGACCTCGTCAGAGATGATGAACAGCCCGAACTCGCGGGCCAGGGCCACGATTTGTTGCAGCAGCTCCTTGCTGTAGACCATGCCGGTGGGATTGTCCGGGTTGATGATCATGATGGCGCAGATGCCGGGGTTATTCTGGATCTGGCTGCGCATCTCGGCCAGGTCAGGCCGCCAGCCGTTGCCTGGATCAAGCCTGAAGTGCAGCGAAGGCGCCTGGGCATGGCCCACCTCTCCCAGGGTATGGGTGGTGTAGGAGGGGGACGGCATCAGCACCCGCGCCTCCGGCTGCAGGCAGCCGTAAACCTTGGCGATGGCATCGCCCAGGCCGTTAAAGAAGATGATGTCGTCGGGGGTGATCTGGGCGCCGCCCCGTTGGTTGGTGGTCTGGCAGATGAACTCACGGGTCTTCAGGACACCGCGGGTGTGGCAGTAGCCCCAACTGTCGTTGTCGTGCACCGCAGCAGCAACGATCTCCTTCATCCAGGCCGGTATCTGCTCTCCCTTGACGATCGGGTCGCCGATGTTTTCCCAGTTGATGGTCACGCCGCATTTTTGCAGTTTTTCTGCCACGTTGACGATGTTGCGGATCTCGTAGGTCAGCTCACCGCTGCCCGGTTGTACCAGGTTGACGCGCATGGTTTCAGATTCCTCTCAAGAGACAAAGTAGATGCTCAAAACAAAAAAAACAGCCGCGGGCTGCATGCCCACGGCTGTTCGGTCTTCAGGAAACGGACGACGATCAGCAGGCAGCAGCAAGGTCCGCGGCGTTACGCGCCGCGGCGGTGGTAGCTCGTGCTGCTGTGGTGGCGATGATCGTCGGATACATGGGTGCATTGGTAGCATACCGCCGTATGTGCGTCAACGGCTTTCTGGGGTCGGACTTTGGGCAAGACCGACCAGCAGACGGCCATCATGATCACGCCACCTGATCCACCCGGCGCTGAATTGATCGTACAGGACGTAAGACCAGTCTCCCTGCACCATGATTACCTTCATCGGTTCGAAGGAGAGCAGCGGGGTCCCGTTGACCGCCTCGGGGTAGGGATAGACCTGCAGCTGATGCCGGGGGGCATTGCGCAGGAAGCTGATCTGTTTGCCCTTCAGGAACTGCGCCCAGGTGGTGTAGTTCCAACGGCGCAGGCCGTGCACCCAGGCCTGGCGACCGGCATCGTCACGTTCGATGCGCAACCATTCTCCCTTGCGGGCCGTGACCAACAGGTAGACCTCTTCTCCCGGCCCAAACAGCCAGGCGGTCAGCTGATGCGCGGAGGCTGATGCAAGGGTGCCGTTGCGTATCAGTCCCGGTTCTTCATACAGCTGCAGACCATCACCGAAATTTTCAGCGGTGATCTGCAGTACCCCGATGCCGCTGTAGGGGCGCATCGGCAGTGCTGCCGAGCAGTTGCTGCCGACCAGGGTCAGCAGCAGGGTCAGGGATATGAGCAGAGAGGCAAGGCGCACCAGAGATGGATTGGGTTGCTTACGGCTGGATGCAGGCGGTGCTGTTGGTCATTGCGGCATCTCAACCAGGGCGTATTGGTTGCCGTCAGGGTCGGCCACAACGGCCATCTTGCCCCAGGGTGAAGCCTCCAGCGGTTCAATGAAAGTGACTCCGCCATCCTGCAGCCGTTGGCACAGCGCCTCGATACCGGTGATCTGCAGGGTGATGCCGGTGTGGCGTCCCACCAGCGCCTTGGCGGCGTCCTGAAGGGCCAGGGCGATGCCGAGGGTGGTGCCTTTGGCAGCAGGAAAAAATTCCATCAGCATCTGGGTTTCACCGGCCAAGGGCAGCCCCAGTTGATCGACATAGAAGCTCTTGGCCCTGGCCAGGTCGGTCACAAAGACCACGACGTTTTTCATGGTTGCCGACATAGGTGCTTACCTCTGGGAAAGTCGGTGGACACACTCCACCATATGGATCGCATGTTCGGGCGGTACGGTAGGCAGGATGCCATGGCCCAGGTTAAAGATATGACCGGGACGGTTGTTGTTTTCGTCCAGCACCCGCTTGACTTCACGCTCGATAATCTCTTTGGGGGCATACAGCACCGTCGGGTCCAGGTTGCCCTGCACCGCCATCTGCGGACCCAGCTGGTCGCGGGCAGTACCCAGGTTGATATGCCAGTCCAGGCCCATCACATCGCCGCCGGCCTGCTGCACGATCGGCAGCATGGTGCCGGACCCTTTGACAAAGTGGATCACCGGCACATTCTGACGATTCAGGCCGTTGATCAGTTTGGCGGTGTAGGGCAGCACATACTTTTGGTAGTCGGTGGGGGACAGCACGCCACCCCAGGTGTCGAAGATCTGAATCGCCTGGGCCCCGGCCCTGATCTGGGCGTTCAGGTATTCCATATCCATCATGGTCACCTTCTCCATCAAGGCGGCATAGACGTCCGGTGCGGCATACATCATCCGTTTGATGGTGGCCCAGTCCTTGGAACCCTTGCCCTCAACCATGTAGCAGGCCAGGGTAAAAGGGGCGCCGCCAAAGCCGATCAGCGGCACCTTGCCGGCCAGCTCACGGCGCAGGATTTTGATCGCTTCCAGCACGTAGGGCACATCGGTCTCGGGATTTGGAATCCGCAGTTTTTCGACATCGGCCATGCTGCGCACCGGGTTCTCGAAGACCGGTCCCGGCACGAAGTCCAGCTTGAGCCCCATCGGCTCCACCGGGGTCAGGATATCGGAGAACAGGATGGCTGCATCCACCCCCAGGATGTCCACCGGCTGGAGGGTGACTTGAGCCGCCAGTTCCGGCGTCTTGCAGAGCTCAAGAAAGGTGCATTTGGAACGGACCGCCATGTACTCCGGCAGGTAGCGGCCAGCCTGGCGCATCAGCCAGACCGGTGTACGGTCGACAGGTTTTCCCCAACAGGCATCGAGAAAGCGGGTGTTCATGGCGGCACCTCGGTGTGATGAAAAACGGCGGGCAGTGCCCGCCGTAGTCTAGGTAATGGCGGAGGGGGTGAGATTCGAACTCACGGACGGTTGCCCGTCGCCGGTTTTCAAGACCGGTGCCTTAAACCGCTCGGCAACCCCTCCAAAATGTTATCTGCCGATCTTCTCTAGCCCACCCATGTACGGCCGCAGGGCCTGTGGAATAACCACCGAACCGTCGGCCTGCTGATAGTTCTCCAGGATTGCCACCAGGGTGCGCCCCACGGCCAGTCCGGAACCGTTCAGGGTGTGTACGAACTCCGGCTTGCTCTTGTCGTCTTCCCGAAAGCGGATGCCGCCCCGCCGGGCCTGAAAGTCACCGAAACTGCTGCAGGAGGATATCTCGCGGTAGAGGTTCTGCCCCGGTAGCCAGACCTCCAGGTCGTAGGTCTTGCAGGCTGAAAAACCGATGTCGCCGCTGCACAGCGCCATTACCCGGTAGGGTAGCTCCAGGAGCTGCAGCACCCGCTCGGCATGGCCGGTCAGTTTTTCCAGCTCGGCCTCGGACTCGGCCGGGTGAACGAACTTGACCAGTTCTACCTTGTTGAACTGGTGTTGGCGGATCAGTCCACGGGTGTCCTTGCCGTAGGAACCGGCCTCGCGACGGAAACAGGGGGTGTAGGCCGTGTAGCTGATCGGCAGTTCGGAGCGTTTCAGGATCTCGTCACGGTGGATGTTGGTGACCGGCACCTCGGCGGTGGGGATCAGCAGAAAGTCGGGGTCCACCAGCTTGAACAGGTCTTCCTCAAATTTCGGCAGCTGCCCGGTGGCGGTCATGCTGGCCCGGTTAACCATAAACGGCGGCAGCACCTCGGTATAACCGTGCTCGGTGGTGTGCAGGTCCAGCATGAAGCTGATCAGGGCACGCTCAAGACGGGCGCCGGCCCCTTTGGTAAGGGCAAAGCGGGCACCGGTGATCTTGGCGGCCCGCTCGAAATCCAGGATGCCGAGCTGCTCGCCGATCTCCCAGTGGTTTTTCGGCTCAAATGCAAAGCCGGGCGGATTACCCCAGCTGCGCACAACCACGTTGTCGGCCTCAGATCTGCCGATCGGGGTTGTGGGGTGCGGCAGGTTGGGGATGATCAGCAACAGGTTCTGCAGCTCTTCTTCAACCAGTTTCAGTTCATCATCCAGGGTCTTGATCCGGGCACTGACCGCCTTCATCTCGGTGATCTTGTCCTGCACCTGGCTTTTGTCTTTTACCTTGGAGATCTCTTCGGACACGCTGTTCTTCTGGGCCTTGAGCGTCTCGCTCTCAACCAGCAGGGAGCGACGCCGCTCGTCGAGCTGTCGGAAACCGGCCAGGGACTGTTCGCCGCCGCGGCTGGCCAGACGCTGTTCGACCTGGTCCAGGTGGTCGCGGATGAACTTCATATCGAGCATGGAAAAACCTTTGTTCCTGAAGAGTTGAAGATGAAATCTAGCATCTCGGGCAGGTAGACGTCAATCTCAAATGTAGAGCAGATACTGCTCCCGCAGTTGTTTGAACTGCTCAAGGTGGTGCTGCCAACCGGAGATCACCTGTTCTGGCGACTCACCACCCGCAGTCAGCCGTTGCCAGGTCAACCGGTCACCCACCATGCTGTGGAAGCCACTGTGGGCCCGATATTGGTCGGGATGGGCACGGTAGATGGCCTGCACCAGGTAGAGGCCGGCCAGGATCGGATCGGCCACGCCTGGGTCGCTAACCGCGACCTCGACCCCGTGGCAGAGCTGATCGCGGTAGGGGTGGCCAGGGGCGGTGGGGGTGAAACTGGTAGGGCTGAACCGCAAGCCGGGCAACTCCGGCAACTGCTTGAGAACGGCTGCAGGGTCGAGCCAAGGTGCACCATAGTGGTGGAATGGCCGATCCGTGCCGCGGGCCACCGAGAGGTTGGTGGCCTCCAGGATGCCCAGGCCGGGGTAGAGCAGGGCTGCTGTCGGGTCCTTCATATTGGGTGATGGATTGATCCAGGGCAGGCCGGTCTGGTTCCAGACCATCCCCCGCTGCCAGCCGGACATCGGCACTACCTGCAGCACGGCGTTGATGCCGGCTTCATGGTTGATCAGGCGGGCCAGTTCACCGATGGTCAGGCCGTGGCGGGTCGGGATCGGGTGGGTGACGGTCAGCGAACGGCAGCCGCTGCTGTCAGCGGCCAGACGTTGGGCGATCTCGGCCGGGTCAGGCAGCGCGCCGGCCAGGTCACTGCCACCGATCGGGTTGGGACGGTCCAGTACCACCAGCGGAATGTTCTGTGCTTTGGCAGCCCGCAGGGCGTGGTGCAGGGTGCCGATATAGGTGTAGAAGCGGGCGCCGATGTCCTGGATATCGAACACCAGCAGGTTTAACCCGTGCAGCATCTCCGGCGTGGGGCGGCAGGTCGTGCCGTAGAGGGAGTGGATCGGCAGCCCGGTCCGGTTGTCGACGCCAGAGGCCAGCTTGACGTCGGCCTCGCCGCGGATGCCATGCTCGGGAGAGAACAGGGCAGCCAGTTCGACACCGGGGGCCTGTGCCAACAGATCGATGGTGCTGGTGCCGGCAGCAGAACGGCCGGTCTGGTTGGTGATCAGTCCAACCCGCTTGCCCTGCAACAGGTCAAAGTTGCGTTGGGCAAGGATATCGATGCCCGGCAGGACCTGGGCTGAGGCATGCTGGAACACAGAGCAGCAGAGCAACAGAGCAAGCAGTATGCTGCGAGGGGGGAACCTAGACAACGTCATATACCTCGCACATACCGATTTCTTCCTGAAGTGCCTGGATAAATTGATCTACTTCCTGTTCCCGCCCTGGCGGTGCACTGATCCTGACGATCCCCTGTTGTTGATCCACGGTGCTGACGGTGCAGAGCCCTTCGTGGGCCTCGGCCAGAAAGGTGAGATAGACATGCTGCTGACGGTCAATCTGGAAAAATCGTGGTTTCATCGTAATCTCTGTTTATCACAGAATCTCCCGAACGTGAATACATCGTCTTGATGCCCCTTTGACCTGATCAGAGCCTATTTTGACACCTGATTGATCTTTGATTTTCTACCCTAAACCATGAAGCAAGATCAACAGGGAGGAGGCTGATCATGAAGGCGTATCAGTTTAACGAAACAAGTGGGCTGTATGAAGGTGAGATTTTTGAGGATGATGCTACACTTCCGTATATTAGCGGCGTCACCACCATCGCTCCGCCGCAGTATGGAACCGGTCAGGTGCCTGTTTTTGATGCCGAAGCGCAACAATGGGAGCTGCTGCCGGTTGCAATTGCCCGCCAACTGTTGCTGGGGAGAAAGCAATGACTGAGTCTCTGGTTGAACTGGTGCAGGTGCTGTTTCTGCTGTTGATCCTGCTGACGCTGGTCAGACCGCTGGGCAGCTTTATGGCCAGGGTCTATCAGGGGGAGCGTACCTTTCTGACGCCGCTGGTGGCGCCGGTTGAAAAACTGCTGTACCGGGTCAGTGGAGTGCAGCAGGATGACGAGATGGGCTGGAAACGGTACGCCGGGGCCATGCTGCTGTTTAATCTGGTGTTGTTTGCCGGGCTGTTTGTACTGTTGTTGACCCAACACCTGCTGCCGCTGAATCCCCAGAAGCTGCCCCCCTTTACCTGGCAACTGGCGCTTAACACCGCAGTGAGTTTTACCACCAACACCAACTGGCAGAATTATTCCGGTGAGCAGGCTGCCAGCTATCTGACCCAGATGGTTGGGTTGGGCTTGCACAACTTTGCCTCCGCTTCCACCGGCATGGCAATTGTGATCGCCTTGATCCGTGGTTTCAGCCGACGCAGGTCTGACACCATCGGCAACTTCTGGGTGGATATGACCCGTGGCACGCTCTATATCCTGTTGCCCATCTCACTGATCGCCGCCTTGCTGCTGGTCTCCCAGGGGGTGATCCAGAACTTCTCCCCGTACAAGGCCATCCCGTTACTGGAGTCCTCCCAACGCAGAGATCGGCTTGATGTGGAAGCGGTAACCATTCCGATGGGGCCGGTGGCCTCCCAAGAGGCGATCAAGGAACTGGGCACCAACGGCGGCGGCTTCTTCAACGCCAATGCAGCCCACCCCTTTGAGAACCCCACCCCGCTCACCAATATCGTTGAGATCCTGCTGATCCTGTTGATACCTGCCTCGTTGACCTACACTTTTGGCCTGATGGTGGGCAATACCCGTCAGGGGTGGGCCCTGCTGGGGGTGATGATCTTGCTGTGGCTGTTCAGCTTTGCTGTTCTGCAGGGTGTTGAGCAGTCTGGCAACCCGTTGGTTGCCAAACTTGGGGTTGTGGGGGGCAATCTGGAAGGCAAGGAGATCCGCTTTGGTATGGCAGCCAGCAACCTGTTTACCGTGACCACCACCGCAACCTCCTGCGGCGCGGTCAACAGCATGCATGATTCCCTGACCCCAATCGGCGGCATGGTGCCACTCTCGCTGATCCTGCTGGGTGAGATCATCTTTGGCGGGGTCGGTTCCGGGCTGTACACCATGCTGGCCTTTGCCGTGATTGCGGTCTTTGTCTCAGGTCTGATGATCGGCCGCACTCCGGAGTATCTGGGCAAGAAGATTGAGGTGCAGGAGATGTGGATGTCGATCATCACCATCCTGACTGCCGGTGTGGTGGTGCTGATCCTGTCCGGTATCGCCATGATCACGTCGTCCGCTATTGCCTCTATGGCTAATCCAGGTGCCCATGGCCTATCAGAGGTGCTGTATGCCGTTGCCTCCATGGCCAACAATAACGGCAGCGCCTTTGCCGGCCTGAATGGTAATGTACCGTTTTATAACCTGTTGGGCGCCCTGGCCATGACCATTGGCCGCTATATTCCGGCAGTGGCCGTGCTGGCCATGGCCGGTTCCCTGGCAGCGAAGAAGTATATTCCACCCAGTCTGGGAACCCTGCCCACCGACAAGCTGCCGTTTGCGATCTGGCTCCTGCTGGTAATCCTGATCGTTGGGGCGTTGACCTTTTTTCCAGCTTTGGCCTTAGGGCCAATTGTGGAGCATTTGACTATGCTGGGATAACCCCTCCCAACCTCCCCTTACATAAGGGGAGGAGAACGCTCCCCCTCTTGAGACAAGAGGGGGCTGGGGGGAGTTACGAAAACACAAGGAGATAAAAGAGATGTCCAAACATAGCCAACAGCCGCAATCGGCCTTTGATACAGAACTGCTGCAGGGGGCACTGCTGGAATCCCTGAAAAAACTTGATCCCCGTGCACTTTGGCGCAATCCGGTTATGCTGTGTGTTGAGATTGCCAGCCTGATCACCCTGGTCACCTTTGGTCTGTCGCTTGCCGGTGCTAACAAAGAACCAGCCTGGTTTACCGGTGCCGTCTCAGCCTGGCTTTGGCTGACCGTGATCTTCTCCACCTTTGCCGAGGCACTGGCCGAAGGCCGTGGCAAGGCCAGGGCTGCCTCACTGCGTAAAAGCCGTACCGATGTCATTGCAAAACTGCTGGCCAAACCTGATTTTAACAGCGCCTTTACTTCAGTTGGTGCCAGCCAGCTCCGTAAAGGCGACTGCATCCTGGTGGAGGCGAATGAGATGATCGCCGGTGATGGTGATGTGGTGGCAGGGGCTGCGCTGGTAAATGAATCCGCTGTGACCGGCGAATCAGCCCCGGTGATCCGGGAGTCCGGCGGTGACCGTAGCGCCGTGACCGGTGGCACCACCGTAATTGTCAACAGCATCATTGTTCGGATCACTGCCAATCCGGGTGAGACCTTTCTGGACCGGATGATCGGTCTGATAGAAGGGGCCAAGCGACGCAAGACTCCTAATGAGGTGGCGCTGGAGGTGCTGCTGATCGCCCTGACGATAGTCTTTCTGCTGGTCTGCGCCAATATTGCGCCGCTCTCCAGCTACAGTGTCAAGGCTGCCGGGCAGGGGGTGCCGGTCTCTCTGACCATTCTGACCGCCCTGTTTGTCTGTCTGGCTCCCACCACCATCGCGGCCCTGCTGCCAGCCATCGGCATTGCCGGTATGGATCGCCTGTTCCAAAAAAATGTGATCGCCCTGTCCGGCCGGGCCATTGAGGCTGCCGGTGATGTCAACGTACTGCTGCTGGATAAGACCGGTACCATCACCCATGGCAACCGCGAGGCCGTGGCCTTTGTAGCGGTGGGTGGCCATACGGAGCAGGAACTGGCCGAGGCAGCCTTGATGGCGTCACTGGCTGATGAGACCCCGGAAGGACGCAGCGTGGTTGTCCTGGCAAAACAGCAGTATGGCCTGAGCAGAGAACTGTCGCCTGATGCCGAGGTGGTTGAGTTCAGTGCTGATACCCGCCTGTCCGGTATTAACCTGGAGGGGAGGCAGTACCGCAAGGGAGCTGCAGATGCACTGACGGCCTTTGTAAAGAGGCTGGGCGCAACGCATATCCCTGCTGAACTGGGCGATCTGGTGGACACCATTGCCCGGGCTGGCGCCACACCGCTGGTGGTCAGCCGCGACAGCGATATTATGGGGGTGATCAACCTGAAGGATATCGTCAAGGCCGGTATTCAGGAGCGTTTTCTGCAACTGCGCTCCATGGGGATCAAGACCGTGATGATCACCGGCGATAACCCGCTGACCGCAGCAGCCATTGCCGCCGAGGCCCAGGTGGATGACTTTCTGGCCCAGGCCAAGCCGGAGGACAAGCTGCGCCTGATCAAGGACAATCAGGAGGCCGGCTTCATGGTGGCCATGACGGGCGATGGTACCAATGACGCACCGGCCCTGGCCCAGGCAGATGTTGCGGTGGCCATGAACACCGGCACCCAGCCGGCCCGCGAGGCTGCCAATATCATTGATCTGGACTCCAACCCCACCAAGCTGCTTGATATCGTAGAGGTGGGTAAGCAGATCCTGATGACCCGTGGCAATCTGACCACCTTCAGTATCTCCAATGATATTGCCAAATATTTTGCCATCATTCCGGCTGCCCTGCTCTCGATCTATCCCCAGCTTGGGGTGCTGAATCTGATGCACCTGGCCAGCCCCTATAGCGCCATACTTTCAGCCGTGATCTTTAATGCCATCATTATCCCGTTGTTGGTGCCGCTGGCTCTGAAGGGGACCAAGTTTCGAGCCATGCCAGCTGAAAAACTGCTGATCCACAACCTGCTGATCTACGGTCTGGGGGGCATTATTGCGCCTTTTGTCGGGATTAAGGCGATTGACCTCTGCATTGCGCTGGTTATCTAAGGAGCAAAACCATGAAAAATGTAAAACCAGCCATCCTGCTGTTTATCGTGTTCACGCTTATTTGTGGCGGCATCTATCCGGCCCTGGTGACCGGCCTTGCCTATGCCCTATTTCCCAATCAGGCCAAGGGAAGCTTGATTATCGACAGGACTGGTAAAGAGATCGGTTCCAGCCTGATCGGCCAGCCGTTCTCTGATCCCCAATACCTCTGGCCGCGCCCCTCTGCCACGGCAGAGTTTGGCTACAACCCGGCTGCCTCCGGTGGTTCCAATAACGGCCCAACCAACCCGGACTACCTGAAGACTGTGGCAGAACGGGTCAAGGCGCTACGTGATAGCGGTGTCAGCGGACCGATCCCGGCTGAACTGGTGCAGGCCTCGGCCAGCGGACTTGATCCGCATATCTCGCCCCAGGCTGCCCGGCTGCAGGCTAGCCGGATCGCCAAGGCCCGTAACCTGCCGGAGGCAACGGTGCTGAAGCTGATCGATGCCGCTACAGAACAGCCGCAATTCGGCATTTTGGGGGTAACGCGGGTAAATGTACTTGCGGTTAATCTAGAACTGGATACTCTTGGCCAATGAGCACTGACACCGACATACGCCCCACGCCGGAGGCGATGCTGAGGCTGGCCCAGGCCGAGGAGACCCAGTCCGGGCAGGGCAGGCTGAAGGTGTTTCTGGGCTATGCCGCCGGGGTGGGCAAGACCTACGCCATGCTGGAGGCGGCGCGGGAGCGCAAACAGGATGGCCGCGACCTGGTGGTGGGCTATGTGGAGTCCCACGGTCGTAGTGAGACCGATGCGCTGCTGAAGGGGCTGGAGCTGATTCCCCGTCGAGAGCTGCCCTATGCCGGGGTGCTGCTGACTGAGTTGGACCTGGATGCTATTCTGACTCGCAAACCGCAGATTGTGCTGGTGGATGAGCTGGCCCACAGCAATGTACCCGGCTGCCGCCATGAGAAACGCTGGCAGGATGTTGAGGAGTTGCTGGCGGCAGGAATTGATGTCTATACCACGGTCAATATCCAGCATTTTGAGAGCCTGAACGATCTGGTGGCCCAGATCACCGGCATCACCGTGCGTGAGACCGTGCCGGACCGGCTGCTGGATATCGCCTTTGAAATCAAACTGGTTGATATCTCGCCAGAAGACCTGCTGCAACGGTTGCATGACGGCAAGGTCTACATCCCGGATCAGGCTGCGGTGGCAATTGAGAAGTTTTTCCGTCCCGGCAACCTGATGGCACTGCGGGAGCTTTCCCTGCGTCGTACCGCTGCCCGGGTGGATGATCAGATGCGGGCCTATATGGAGACCCAGTCCATTGCCGGTCCCTGGCCCACAGCAGAGCGGCTGCTGGTCTGCGTCAGCGGTAGTCCCTTCAGCGAGCAGTTGATCCGGGCCACCCGCAGGCTGGCCGAGGAGCTGAAGGCCCCCTGGCATACGGTCTATATCGAGACGCCGGGCAGCGACCGTCAAACCAGGGAAAACCGCGAACGGGTCTGGCAGGATCTGCGCTTTGCCGAGAGCCTGGGGGCGCAGGTGGCCACCTTGACTGCCACATCAGTGCCGGATGCAGTGGTGGAGTATGCCGCCCGTCATAATGTGACCCGGATTGTGGTGGGCAAGCCCAGCCGCAGCCGCTGGCAGGAGTTGTTGCACCCGCCGATTGTGGACCAGATCATCCGGCGCAGCATCAGCAGTGATGTCTTTGTGGTGCGGATCAACACCGAAGGTCGGCAGGGAGGAACGCAGCAGCAGGTTAAACACCCGCACCATGCCCATCCTTACGGCTACCCGGCTGCGGCGTTGCTGGTGGCCGCAGCCACCCTGTTGTGCGGGTTAGTCAGCCGTTTTCTGGAACCGACCAATCTGGTGATGGTCTATCTGCTGGCGGTGGTGGTGGCGGCGGTACGGCTGGGGCGCAGACCGGCCATGCTGACCGCCTTTCTGGGGGTGCTGGCCTTTGATTTCTTCTTTGTGGCACCCCATATCACCTTTGTGGTGGCCGATACCCAGTACCTGATTACCTTTGCCGGGCTGCTGATGGTGGGGCTGGTGATCAGCAGCCTGGTGGCCCGGGCGCAGGAACGTGCCGATGTGATCCGGGTGCGGGAGATCCAGACCGCCTCGCTCTACTATCTGAGCCGGGATCTGGCGGCTGCGGCCGATATTGTGACGGTGTTGCAGGCAGTAACCAGAAACGTGGAAGAGGCCTTGAATGCCAGGGCCGTGATCTTTCTACCGGAAGGGGAGCGGCTGGAGCAGTTGGCCACCAGTGAGGGGCTGCAGTTGAACAGCAAGGAACAGGCAGTGGCAGACTGGGCCTTCCGCAACCGTCAGCCGGCCGGCTGTGGTACGGAAACCCTGATCTCGGCTGAGCTGATCTATCTGCCGTTACAGACCCCGGCCAGTCAGTTGGGGGTGCTGGGGGTGCAGATGGTGGATGCACTAGATTACCGCTCCACCGAGAGTCGGCGTCTGCTGGATGCCTTTGCCACCCAGGCTGCCATGGCCATTGAGCGGGTTCAGTTTTCCCATCAGGCTGAACAGGCCCAGATCCTCCAGGCGCGGGAGAATCTGGAACGGGCACTGTTGAACTCCATTTCCCATGATCTGCGTACCCCGCTGGTTACGGTGACCGGTGTACTGGCAAGTCTGCGGGATGAAGGGGCACAATTTTCTGAACAGGTCCGCCATGAACTGCTGGATACCGCAGCCGGTGAGTCCGAACGGCTGAATCGCTTTGTGGGCAATCTGCTGGATATGACCCGGATCGAGGCCGGCGCCATCAGATTGAACCGGGAACTGTGCGATCTGCAGGATCTGGTGGGCTGTGCCATGGCTGCCGTCAAACAGCGGGTGGGAAACCGGGCTGTTCTGATCAAGCTGCCGGATGATCTGCCGATGGTGCCGATGGATCTGGTGCTGATGACCCAGGTGCTGGTGAATCTGCTGGATAATGCACTGAAATATTCCCCGCTGGAAGGGCGTATTGAGATCAGCGCCCGCCTTGAACGGGATTGGCTGTTACTGGAGATTGCCGACCAGGGGCCCGGCGTGCCTGAACAGGATCTGAAGCGGGTCTTTGACAAGTTTTACCGGATACCGGTACCGGAAGGGGTGGCGGGCACCGGGCTGGGGCTTTCGATCTGCAAGGGGATTGTTGAGGCCCATGATGGTACCATCAGGGCAATCAACAGGGCTAACGGCGGGCTGTTGATGGTAATCCGCCTGCCGCTGGCCGGATAACACCATGAAGGAGAATCCATACCTATGCCTGCTGAAACTACGGTAGAGAACCTTCCGCGTATCCTGATCATTGATGATGAAGTGGCGATCCGGCGTTTTTTGCGGACGGTGCTATCCAGTGAGGAGTTCTCGCTGCATGAGGCCGAGCATGGCCATGCCGGCCTGTCGGTTACGGCAAGCATCCGGCCGGATCTGATTCTGCTGGACCTCGGTCTGCCGGATCTGGACGGCATTGAGGTGATCAAGCGGATTCGGGAGTGGTCAGAGGTGCCGATCATCGTACTCTCGGTGCGGGAGCGGGAGGAGGACAAGATCGCGGCCCTGGATGCCGGGGCTGATGATTATCTGGCCAAGCCGTTTGGTGTGGGAGAACTGCTGGCACGGATGCGGGCCAGTCTGCGCCGTGCCCGGCAGCTGACTCCGGAGCCGACCTTTGTCCGTGATGATCTGGAGGTAAACCTTGAGTTGCGGCGGGTGCTGGTCAGGGGGCAGGAGGTGCAGCTGACCCCGACTGAATATGATCTGCTCAAGCTGTTTATCAGCCAGGCCGGCAAGGTTCTGACTCACCGCCATATCCTGAACAGGATCTGGGGGCCGTCCCACCTGGAGCAACCCCATGTGCTGCGGGTCAACATCAGTAACCTGCGCCGCAAGATAGAGGCTGATCCGGCCCAGCCGCGCTATATCATCACCGAACCCGGGGTCGGCTACCGTCTGGTCTGAAACCCGCTTCTTGATACTTTCTTGATATGTTTGCCGCCCATCTTGATACTCCCTTGACGTAAGAAGGCCTATACAGGCAGGTACTTCATCAATACCAAGAGGCGTACCATGCAGCAGCACGACGGCGATTCTTTCTGGGGAGGCGTCACCAAGGCGATGGGTTTGGTGTTCGGTGACATCGGCACCAGCCCGATCTACACCCTGACTGTGATTTTCGGTCTTACCAAGCCGACCCCGGAGCATATTATGGGGATCGTCTCGCTGATCTTTTGGACCTTGGTTGTGTTGGTGCATCTTGAATACGCCGTGTTGGCCATGTCGCTTTCCCGTAAGGGGGAGGGCGGTACCATCGTGCTGAAGGAGATTCTCAGCCGGATGCTGCAGCCTGGCCGCAAATTAGCCTTTGTGGTGTTGCTCTCCTTTCTTGGCGTAGCGCTCTTGCTGGGTGATGGCGTGATCACTCCGGCGATCTCAATCCTCTCGGCCGTCGAGGGGCTAGTGCTGATCCCCGGTCTGGAAGGGGTTGGGCATGGTCTGTTAATCCTGATCGCCGCAATTATCGCGGTGGGGCTGTTTATCTTTCAGTTCAAGGGGACCGACCGGGTGGCCAGCGCCTTCGGACCGATCATGCTGCTCTGGTTTGGAGCCCTGACCGTTTCTGGTCTGGCGGGGATTGCCTCCCATCCCGGGATACTGAAGGCGTTGAGCCCCCATAATGCCGTTTCTTTTTTGCTGCACAACGGCCTGGTGGGTTTTTTTGTGCTGTCCGAGGTGATCCTGTGCGCCACCGGCGGCGAGGCCCTGTATGCTGACATGGGGCACCTGGGGCGGCGGCCGATCCGGCATGCCTGGTATTTTGTTGGTTCTTCCGCAGAATTTATGGGTAACTGACCTGCCGAAGATGGTCTGAGCAGCTACCTGGTGAACGAAATAGAGCATCCCGCCTACAAATCTGTCATTGTGTGTTTCGACCAAGAAACCCAATACA
>Ga0302250_1000121_pt1 | contig 115102 bp, 100 predicted proteins | sample AAG_RA_Asp_MG_FD_193536 | JGI IMG/M metagenome (GOLD analysis project Ga0302250, IMG submission 193536) | Enriched activated sludge microbial communities from anaerobic digester in WTTP, New Holstein, Wisconsin, United States - AAG_RA_Asp | ecosystem: Engineered > Bioreactor > Anaerobic >... | reverse complement strand
AATTTCAATTGTTTTTATTGATTTCCTCAAGGCGTTCCATCACCTCATCAATAATCCATTTGGGCGTGGAGGCGCCGGCTGTCACGCCGGTACATTCAACACCATCAAACCAGGCCGGATTGATCTCCCTGGCCGTTTCAATGTGATGAGTTCTGGGCTGAATCTCGGCGCAAACCTCTGCCAGACGACGGGTGTTGGCACTATTGAAACCGCCCACCACCAGCATGCAGTCCACAAGCTTGGCCAATTCCTTGGCCTCTTCCTGACGCACGGCGGTCGCATCACAGATCGTATTGAATACACGGATTTCACCGCCGCGTTGCAGACACTCGTTGACCACATTCTTGAGGTTTTCAAAAGACTGGGTTGTCTGGGCAACGATGCCGATCTTGCTCATCTTGGGCAGTTTTTTGACCTCATCACCGGAGCCGACCACAAATACACGGTCGCCTCCGTAGGAAACAATCCCCTGCACCTCGGGATGGTCTGCATCGCCAACCACAATCACGCTGTAGCCAGACTCGGAAAGGCTTTTGACATGTTCCTGGGCTTTTTTAACAAACGGGCAGGTGGCGTCCACAATCTCAAGTTTCTTGTGCATGGCCTCAGATATCTCTCCGGAGGCAACACCGTGGGAACGAATAATGATTGTACCGCTATCCATGCTCTCCAGGTCGTCCAGCACCTTGACCCCCATCTCCTCAAGACGGTTGACAACCTGCGGAGAATGAATAATCGGCCCCAGTGTAAATGTCTTCTTGTCCATGCCGGCTGCTTCAAAGGCCATCTGGGTAGCACGCTTGACTCCGAAGCAGAAGCCGGCCTTTTTTGCTAGAATTACTTTCATGATTCTCTTCCCCTCTGCTCCATTTTGGACTTTACACTAGCCTCCATCATATCCAGCACTTCCTCTATGGTTTTGGTGGTGGAATCGACCGGAATGGCATCTTCCGCCTGCCTGAGCGGGGCCAGATCACGTTTGGAATCCTGTTCGTCACGTTTGACAACATCGGCGACGGTATCCTCAAGACTCACCTGTTCACCTTTGGCCCGCAGTTCTTCAAAACGTCTGCGCCCACGCTCCTGCGGAGTCGCGGTAAGAAAAAACTTCACATCTGCATCGGGAAAAACTACCGTGCCGATATCTCGCCCCTCCAGTACCACCCCGCCAACACGTCCCATCTCACGTTGTGACGCCATCAGCGCCTCACGCACAGGAGCCAGGGCAGATACCTTTGATGTCAACAACGAGACCTCCGGCGTACGGATATGGTCGGTAACATCTTCGCCATTTGCCAGCACACGTTTTTCATTCCCATTCATTTGAAAACGGATATCCAGGGTGTTGCAAAAATCCGACACAGCGTCCAGGCGGGAAAGGTCAATACCCATGCGGCTAATCAGCAAGGCCGCCGACCGGTACATGGCACCGGTATCGATCTGCATATATCCGAGTCTCTGGGAAAGAAGTCGGGCCAGTGTGCTTTTACCAGCCCCGGAAGGGCCATCTATGGCAATCACGAATCCATTAGGTCTCATCAAAATCTCTCTTAAAACTTATTTGATTATGCACAGCATCAACATCAACCCCTGATATGTTTTAACAGTTTGAAAAAACCGGGGAAAGATGTGGCAACACACTCCACATCATTGATGCGCATGCCTCCGTCAGCGACCAGGCCGGCCACCGCCATGGACATGGCAATACGATGGTCACCGTAGCTGTCGCATTTGCAACCTTTGAGCTTTTCAGTTCCGACTATATCCATGCCATCTTCACATTCAGCAACTTCTACCCCCAGCTTGCGGAGGTTTTTAGCCATGGCGGCAATCCTGTCGGTCTCCTTGACCCTCAACTCGCGCGCATCCCTCAGGGTCGTGACGCCTTCGGCACAGGCTGCAGCGATACAGATCGCCGGAAATTCATCAATGGCCCGTGGCACAACATCGCCGCTGATATCAACACCCCTGAGCTGCGAATGGCGCACCAGCAGATCTGCAACCGGTTCGCCGGACTGTTCACGCTCATTTGTAATTTCGATATCAGCACCCATGTCAGCCAGAATATCAAGTATGCCTGTACGTGTAGGGTTGACACCTACATCACGGATCATCAGCTCCGAGCCGGGTGTAATCAGGGCCGCCACGATAAAGAATGCGGCTGAGGAAATATCGCCAGGCACCACAATATCCTGAGCTTGCAGTTCAACCCCGCCTCGCACTGTGACACCGTTATGGAAGGTGTCAATGGATGCGCCGAACAGCCGGAACATCCTTTCAGAGTGATCGCGGGAAAGGCTGGGTTCCCTGACTGAAGTTTCACCGTCAGCATACAGGGCGGCCAGCATAATCGCCGACTTAACCTGTGCGCTGGCCACCGGAGATTCATAACCACAGGCACGCAGTGCAGCACCATCTATCGCCAACGGGGCTAACGCACCCTTCTCCCGGCCGGATATGCGGGCCCCCATATTGGTCAAAGGTTCAATCACCCGGCGCATGGGGCGCTTGCGCAGATACTGGTCACCCGTCAAGACGGAAAAAAACGCCTGACCGGAAAGCAGCCCGGTCAACAGACGGATGGAAGTACCCGAGTTACCGCAGTCGATAACATCGCTCGGTTCGCAAAGTCCGTTCAAGCCTTGTCCGGTTATGGATATGGTGGTGCCATCATCTTCAATGGAAACGCCCATGGCCCTGAACGCCGCCATGGTAGCCAGATTGTCTTCGCCGCGCAAAAAGCCCCTGACAGTGGTCACACCCTGCGCAATAGCTCCCATCATGATAGAACGGTGAGAGATGGACTTATCGCCTGGCACAGAGATTTCTCCTCTTAATACGGAGGCCGGCGGAATACTGATTGAATTCACTTAAATGCTCCGTTTGCAACTAAAATTTACAGGTCAACTTTTTGTTCACTGCCTTAACCAGGTTATGGCTCCGACTTTTCTCCGCCAAAATCCTAACTACTTACAGGATTCCGTCACGAAACTGCTTGGACGTGGTAAAAAAATCTGCCAGTCCTTGAGAATCGCTACGGTCAATCAGCTCGCGTAGCTGGGAAAGACTGGCGCTGAAACCGTCAATGCTGTTCAGCAGCGCCTTGCGATTCATCAGCGAGATATCACGCCACATGGCCGGATCTGACGAGGCAATGCGGGTAAAGTCACGGAATCCGCCAGCGGAATAGGAAAGCACGTTTTCCCCCTCTACATCGGCGCTACCAACAGCATGCACCAGTGCATAGGCAACAGCATGGGGCAGATGGGATATTTCGGCGAAAATGCGGTCATGCCGGCCAGCCTCCATGATACAGACATCTGCACCGGCCACCTGCCAGAGTTTTGCTACCGTCTCCATAGCTGATTTGTCAGTCACTGCACTGGGGGTAATAATACAGCGCCGACCTTGATAAAGGGAGGCAAATGAAGCGGCAGCCCCGGAATGCTCTGTGCCTGCAATGGGATGGCCGCCGACAAAAAAACAGCCGGGCCGCATCAGCCTGTCGCACTCGCTCACGATGTCAGCCTTGACACTACCTCCGTCAGTGATAATACAACCAGACGGGATAGCATCGGCAATCTCCCTGACTACAGCCACAATGGAGCAAACCGGAACAGAGATAAACACCACCGAGGCATCACTGACTGCTTCAGCGGCGCTGCAACTGATCTCATCAACAATCCCCAGTTCAAGCGCCTCCTCCAGATTTGCCCGGGATCTGCCAACGCCAACAACACGCCTTACAGCACCAGCCTCACGCAACGCACGGGCGAAAGAACCACCAATCAGGCCTACCCCCACAATAGCCAGCTTATCGATCAAAAATGACATATTTATGGGCACCTACATCAAACGGGGATATGATCCGAGAATTTTGAGGAACTGACAGCAGGATTTCAACTCTTCAATGGCTTCAACCACCTCCGGGTCCGAGGCGTGCCCGAAAAAATCAGCAAAGAAGATATATTCCCAGGCCTTCTGCTTATATGGACGGGATTCTATCTTGGTCAGATTGATGCCACGCTTTGCGAAAGGTTCAAGCATGCGGCACAAGATACCCGGCTCATCCTTTACCGAAAAGAGCACGGAAGTCTTGTCCCTGCCTGAACGTTCACTCCCTTTGCGACTGATTACCAGAAAGCGTGTAAAATTGTTAACCTGATCCTCAATGCGGCTGCTGACTACTTTGAGATCATACATGGAGGCCGCCAGTTCGCTGGCTATGGCGGCGGCAGCATAGTCTTCACTGACAATCTGCGCCGCGACAGCAGTCGAGGCCACATCCACTACCGGAACACCAGGCAGATTACTCTCCAGCCACTGGCGACACTGGGCAATCGGCTGGGCATGCGAATAAACCTTCTTTATATCCTCAATCCTGCCGGTTCTGGAAAGCAGGTCATGGTGCACCTCCAGCAGAATTTCGGCATTGATCTGAAGGCTGCTATCCACAAACATATCCAGCGTATGGGAAACCACCCCTTCTGTAGAGTTTTCCACCGGCACAACGCCATACTGCGCCTTGCCCTTTTCTACATCCTCGAATACGGCTGGAATGGATTTTTGCGGCACAAGCTCGGCTGACAATCCGAAATGCTGCATGGTCGCCAGATGACTGAAGGTAGCTTTGGGCCCCAAAAAAGCAACCTTCATCGGTGATTCAAGCGACAGACAGGCCGATATGATCTCCCTGTAGATACTGCGCAGGGCGTCATTGGGAAATGGTCCGCTGTTGCTGCCCAACAGACGCTCGTATATCTGCCGTTCGCGCCCGGGCACATGAAAAGCCATGTTGCTGCCGGACTTTATACGACCGACCTCAAGCACCAAACGGGCCCTTTCATTCAATAATTCGACAACCCTGTCATCGATGCTGTCTATCTTTTGTCTGACCTGCTCAAGCGATGAATTATTCCGAATCAAATGCGTCTCACCCTATCTACGGAGTTGTGAAGTAAATGTGAAATTTAGTTGATTGGCACCCAAAAAGCAACAAATTTGAACCAGAACAAACGTCATCAGCAATGGTCTTACAACCTTACAAATGCCATTATCAGGCGCATTTACGCCATATCATTGTAACTGGCCTATTCCATTGAATATAATTGCAATTGTGGACATCAATTTTAATGCTTGCAATAAGAGCGCTTTTTAAGCTAACTATATTTAAATTGTCGACTAATTGCGTCCGACATCCCGGACCAACAGTGTCGCCGCAATGATGCGGAAACTCTGCATAACAAGCTCAAGCCCGCAAAGTTGTTCTATTCAGTCATATCCAGAGGGAATCCTAGTGAAAAAGAAGAAAATGCTGCTTTCCTCCAAGACTATGGACGTTGATTTCGTGCGCAAAGTCGAGGAACTCTCGGGCACATCTGTCAGACGCTGCTTCCAGTGCGGCAAATGTTCAGCCGGATGCCCCATGGCCACCTTCATGGAACACCCGCCCAACAGGATTGTCCGCTTGCTGCAGTTGGGACAATGGCAGCGCATACTTGCCGGGCGCTCCATATGGTACTGCGTATCATGCGAAACCTGCTCCACCCGCTGCCCCAACAAGGTCGACCTGGCAGCGATCATGGATGCCCTGCGCAAGCTCTCTTGGGACAAGAAAGAACCATCCAAGGAACACTATGTTCAGCTGGCCAACCGTCTATTCCTGGAAAATATCGAAACTTACGGCCGCCAGTTTGAGATGAGGCTGGCAGCGGTATTCAATATCAAATCAGGGCAATTCCTCAAGGACCTGATGCTCGGCCCCAAGCTGCTCTGCAAGGGAAAGCTCAAGATGCATCAGGACAAAAACCGCAATATTCACGAAATTGAAAAGATCTTCCAGCGTATCCGCGAGATGCGCAGCAAGGGTGAAGCCGAATGACCCAGGACAACCATTTGAATTACGCATATTATCCGGGCTGCTCATTGCATGCGTCAGCCAGTGAATATGACCGTTCTACCCGTGAGCTTTTCAACGCCCTGGGTATCGGGCTTGAAGAAGTGCCGGACTGGTTCTGTTGCGGCGCCACACCGGCCCATAATGTGGACGAATTGCTTTCTCTTTCACTGTGCGCCAAAAATCTGGATCTGGCCAAACAGGTCAACAACGATATGGCAGTGGCATGCGCCTCCTGCTTTTCGCGCATGAAATTCACCCAGCATATTCTCAATGAAAATCAAAAAAAACGCCGCCTGGTGGAAAAAGCGATTGACGGTCCGGCCCATATTGACGGCAACGTCAAGCATATCCTGGAAATCATGGCCCGCGACCTGGGGCTTGAGCGTCTGGCCAGCGCAGTCAAAAAGCCGCTTTCCGGCCTGAAAGTTGCCTGCTACTATGGCTGTCTGCTGACCAGACCCCCCGAAGTCTCCAAACTGGATGATTGCGAAGCGCCCAGCATCATGGAAGACATCATCAGTGCCGCCGGCGCAGAAACAGTGCAGTGGACCCACCGCATGGAATGCTGCGGGGCCAATTTCACATTGTCGCGTCCAGGTATTGTTGTCCAGCTTACCAATGCAGTGCTCAATTCAGCAAAAAGAGCAGGAGCAGACTGCATCATCGTTGCCTGTCCCCTGTGCCACGGCAATCTGGACATGCGTCAGGAAGAAATCGAAGGTGTCTACAATACCAGCTATGCCCTGCCGGTATTCTACATTACACAACTGGTCGGCCTGGCTGCCGGACTTCCTGCCGAGAAACTGGGACTTGACTCCCTGATGGTTGACCCGCTGCCGATGCTGAAAAAGAAGGGACTACTCTAGCATGTCAAGAATAGGCGTATTCATCTGCCATTGCGGCGAGAACATATCCAGAACTGTCGATGTCGAAAAAGTGGCCGCCAATGCTGCGCACATTCCAGGTGTGGCATTTTCCACAGACTACAAGTACATGTGCTCGGATCCGGGACAGACTTTGCTGAAAAAAACCATCCGCGAAGAAAAACTGACCCATGTGGTTGTTGCGGCCTGTTCACCGCGCATGCACGAAAAGACCTTCCGCAAGGCGGTGGAGTCGGCTGGAATCAATCCATTTCTATGTGAAATGGCCAACATCCGTGAACACTGCTCATGGGTACATGAAGACCGGGACGAGGCTACTCAGAAGGCATCCGAGATCGTGGCCATGCTGGTGGAAAGAGTCAAAAGAAACCGTTCCCTGCCCACCATTACCGTACCGGTAACCAAGCGTTCACTGGTCATCGGCGGTGGTATTGCCGGCATCCAGGCGGCGCTGGATATCGCCGATGCCGGGCATGAGGTCATACTGGTCGAGCGCGAGCCGTCCATCGGCGGCCACATGGCCCAGTTGTCAGAGACCTTCCCGACCCTGGACTGTTCGCAATGCATCATGACCCCCAAGATGGTCGATGTGGCCAACCATCCAAAAATAAAGCTCTACACCTATTCCGAAGTGGAACAAGTGGAGGGCTACATCGGCAACTTCCAGATCACCATCCGCAAGAAGGCCCGTTCCGTTGACGAGGACAAATGCACCGGATGCGGTATTTGTACCACAAAATGCCCTCAGAAAAAAATTCCCAACAAGTTTGACCAGAACCTGGGCATGCGTTCGGCCATTTATGTCCCCTTCCCCCAGGCTGTCCCGAACACGCCGGTCATCGACCGGGAAAACTGCACCATGTTCAAAACCGGCAAATGCGGGGTCTGTCAGAAGGTATGCGGTCCCGGCGCCATTGACTACGACCAGCAGGATCAGCTGATTGTTGAACCGGTCGGAGCAATTGTGGTCGCCACCGGATTCGATCTCTACACCATTGACAAGAAACCGGAGGGCAGCCCCTACACTGGATATGGTGAATTCGGATACGGCACCATTCCCGACGTGATCGACGGCCTGACCTTCGAGCGTCTGGCGTCGGCTTCTGGCCCGACCGGCGGCAAGATCCTGCGCCCTTCGGACGGCAGGGAGCCCAAAGAGGTGGTCTTTGTCCAGTGCGTCGGCTCGCGCTCCAGGGAAAAGGGCATATCCTACTGTTCCAAGATCTGCTGCATGTACACGGCCAAGCAAACCATGCTGTACCACCACAAGGTACATGACGGCCAAGCCTATGTCTTCTTCATGGACGCCCGTGTACCGGGCAAGAACTATGACGAATTCTGGCGACGTTCCATTGAAGATGAAGAGGCCGTATACATCCGCGGCATGGTATCCCGTATCTACCAGAAGGATGACAAGGTGGTAGTCATGGGCAGCGATATCTCTGTCGGCGTGCAGGTGGAAATCGAGGCAGACCTGGTCGTCCTGGCCACGGCGGTCATGCCGCAGCCCGGTGCGGACCTGCTGGCCCAGAAACTGGGAATTTCGTATGACAAATACAACTTCTACTCTGAGGCACATGCCAAACTGAGACCTGTGGAATGCGCAACCGCCGGCATCTTCCTGGCTGGCGCCTGCCAAGGGCCTAAAGACATACCAGACAGTGTAGCACAGGCCTCAGCTGCCGCGGCCAAGGTCATGACCATGTTTGCCAAGGATCAGCTGGAACGCGAACCAATCGTAGCAAAAGTCAGGGAAAACACCTGTGTAGGCTGTTTTGCCTGCAAGAAAGTCTGCCCATACGGCGCCATAGAGGAAAAGGAGATCCGCGACCGCCAGGGCAACCTCATCAGGGTAGTGGCCTATGTCAACCCGGGTGTTTGCGCCGGCTGCGGCACATGCCAGGCCACCTGCCCCTCCAAATCCATTGAGCTGGAAGGATATACGGACGAGCAGATCATTGCCATGATCGAAGCGCTATGAGTGTACGGCTGATTTCCGCCGGACAGGCGCAAACCTTCCGTCCATTTTCTACGAGGAAATAAATGCACAACGAAAAACCAAAACATGATTTCGAACCGAAGATCATTGCCTTTGTATGCACCTGGTGCACCTATGCCGGGGCCGACTTGGCCGGCACCAGCCGCATGCAGTACCCAGCCAACGTCAGAGTGGTCAAGTTCCCCTGCACAGGTCGCATAGATCCGGTTTTTATTCTCAAGGCATTCCAGCAAGGGGCAGACGGGATATTGGTCTCGGGCTGTCATCCGGGAGACTGCCACTACACTGCCGGCAATTTCCATGCACGTCGCCGCTTTGCCGCGTTTCGCAAACTGCTGGAGTTCATCGGTGTTGACCTGAACAGGATTCAGTTTTCATGGGTTTCCGCAGCCGAAGGAGGCAAATGGGTGGATGTAGTCACCGAGCTGACCGAAAAGGTTCGAACATTGGGGCCCATGCAGGAATTCAAGGAACTGGCTCAGGAAGAGCAGTGGTCCGGGGCCATAAACACTCCTGAGCTTCAGGAAGCATACGATTCAATATAATCCATCCTTTTCCGGATGGCGCAGAAGGTATCCTGAATGAACCAAACAATTGACACATCAGCATATTCCGTCATAACTGACGCTATCCGCAGTGAAGCTGCCCGCCTGCTTTCTGCTGGCGAGGTTTCTGCCGTAATCGGATACGCGGCGGCAAGACGCAAAGGCTCTGCACAACCGATTGTTATCACCGCCGCCGATGATGCCGCCAGACTGTTTTTCTCACCAGCCTGCGTCAACAATTTGGCCGTTTATCTGACTAAGGCCAAAAAGGATGTCCCCAGAAAAGGCAAAATTGCTATTGTGGTCAAAAGCTGTGATCTGCGGGCTATTGCCGGCCTGATCGGCGAATCACAGCTCAAGCGGGAAGACCTCTACCTGATCGGCATCCCCTGCGCCGGCGTACTCGCCTCGACTGCCAGTCCCGACTCAGAGTTGACAAACAACAGCATTGCCAGCAAGTGTCTGGAATGCGAAAACAACGTCCCCCAGGGCGTGGACTTCACACCTGCAGTTAAGGTGTCATCCCCGCAAGGGTCATCCAGATACACAGCTGAAATCGCCAGACTGGAGCAGATGTCTCCGGCAGAACGCTGGGCCTTCTGGAAAGAGCAGTTTTCCAAATGCATCAAGTGTTACGCCTGTCGTCAGGTCTGTCCTTTCTGCTACTGCGAGCAGTGCTTGTGCGACCGCAACAAGCCGCAGATGGTTGACACAACCCCGCGCCCATCCGGAAACCTGGCCTGGCATATCGTGCGCGCCATCCATCTGGCCGGGCGCTGCGCCGGATGCGGTGAATGCGAACGGGTCTGTCCGATGGATATACCTTTGAACCTGCTCAACCGCAAGATGGCCAAGGAACTCAAGGAGCTCTACGATTACGAATGCGGCTTTGAGCCTCAAGAAAAGGGACCACTGAATTCCTATGACGAGAAAGACGATCAGTCATTTATAAAATAACGTAGGGGTGGCCCCTACCAATGAGACAAAAATGCAAAAATTCATTTCCGAACAAAACCTGAAAACACTGCTCGACCAAATGATCCAGGCCGGCAAACGCGTGATTGCACCGCGTCTGGAAGCCGGCACGACACTGTACGGCCCCATCTCCACCTCATCGCAGGTATGTCTTGACGAACTGCCGCGACGTTCTGCCAAAGAGGCATTTTTTCCGGTATGCGAAGACATCCTCTCCTATAAAAAGGACGGACAGCAGCTGGATGTCAGCGATGTTTCGCCGAACAGCTTTCCTGAAAGCACTCTCTTCGGTGTCCGCCCATGTGACGCGGCTGCCATCCCGGTGCTGGATGCCGTATTTTCTTGGGATTACAAGGATCAGTTTTTTCTTGAGCGCCGGCGCAAGACAACCGTCATCGGCTTGGGATGCACCAAGGCGGACGATGCCTGCTTCTGTACAGCTATCGGGCTTTCACCTGATGATCGCAAGGGCAGCGACCTGTTCCTGATACCACTGGAAGGAGGAGGCTATCAGTGTGATGTCTGCAGTGAGAAAGGTGAAGCCCTCATTGCTACGGCGCCGGAACTGTTTGAAGCCCCTTCACAGGCCCAGCCTTTGCCCAAGGCTGTTCCTGGCATGGACAACATCGACCTGAAAAAAGTAAAAAAATGGTTGGATGAGAACTTTGAGTCCCCCCTGTGGGACGAGATCGCTGTCAGGTGCGTCGGATGCGGCGCATGCGCTTTTGTCTGCCCAGCCTGCCACTGTTTCGACATTGTGGACGAAGGCACGGAAAAACAGGGCAAGCGCCGTAAAAGCTGGGACGCCTGTGGCTTCTGGAAGTTCACGCACCACGCATCCGGCCACAACCCCCGTGATATGCAGCCCAAACGCTACCGCAACCGTATCATGCACAAATTCAAGTATTATGATGACAAATTCGGCCAGACGCTCTGTACCGGCTGCGGCAGATGCATACGCATCTGTCCCGTCGGCATAGATATCGCCGCCATTGTAGAAGATATCAGCCAAAGGAGTTAGGAGTTGGCGATTAGGGCTGGCGAACAGTAAAGTCAAAAGCTTTTACCATCCCCCTGTCCCTGATCCCAAATCCCCAATAAAACATGTGCGACCACAGCCAAAACATATACCTGCCCAACCTGGCAACTATCGAAGAGATCATTGACGAAACCCCTGACGTGCGCACGTTCAAACTGGTTTTTCAGGATGAAGAACTGCGCGAGAACTTCACCTTCAGGGCTGGACAGTTTGCCGAATATTCTGTCTTCGGGGCCGGCGAATCAACCTTTTGCATTGCCTCACCACCAACCAGAAAAGGATACATTGAATGCACCTTCCGCGGTGTGGGGCGTGTTACCGAAGCACTGCGACGACTTGAGCCTGGCGACACCATGGCAGTACGTGGACCTTACGGCAACTCGTTTCCCATTGAACAGTTCTATGGCAAGAATCTGGTCTTTGTGGCAGGCGGCATTGCGCTGCCACCTTTGCGAACCCTGATCTGGAACTGTCTGGATCTGCGCGAAAAATTCGGCGATATTACCATTGTTTATGGCGCCCGCTCCGAGGCTGATCTTGTGTATAAACGCGAGTTACAGGAATGGCAGGAACGTGCTGACGTGAATCTGGTCAAGACAGTAGATCCGGGTGGTAACAGCCCGGCGTGGGACGGCAAGGTAGGCTTCGTGCCCAACGTATTGGAAGAAGCCGCCCCATCCCATGAGAATACCGTGGCGCTGGTTTGCGGGCCACCGATCATGATCAAATTTACCCTGCCGGTTCTGGAAAAGCTGGGGTTCACTGATGAGCAGGTTTACACTACACTGGAAAACCGCATGAAGTGCGGAGTTGGCAAATGTGGGCGCTGCAATGTCGGCAATGTGTATGTCTGCAAAGACGGGCCGGTTTTCACAGCCGCTCAGGTCAAGGCCATGCCGAACGAATTTTAGTAGCAGACATCCCAAAGCACGGCAGAAAAGCCGGCTTTGGGATGTTCGTATTTGCGAGCATTATTTCCGGCTAAATCACCTATCAAGACTTACCATTCAGCTCCCCCAAGAAAACATTCACCCCATTTTTCAAATATTTGAAGTTTTGCATGCCCAAAACGTGACAACCCTTTTCTGACTTTATCCATACTCTTGCGTTCTTCCAGGCGACCTGGTTTCTTTGAGTAGAACAGATCAGCAAAGCAGATCACTTTTTCAGATATATGCTGGGGGGTCATGTCGCGCAGAGGCAACGGCAACTCTTGAGACAAAATATCGTCAACGGTCACACCTACGCCAATATGTCTCTCGCAGACCAGTGCATGTCTGGGCAACCCCTCTGTCTCCAGGATACGTCTTCCGATAACACCATGCATGATGTAGGGGTGTTCCCCGAAAAGACCGATTTCTGTGGCTCTAACTTCGCAAATGCCGATGTCATGCAGCAATGCCGCCTGTTCAATAAAACAAGTTTCATCATCCGGCAAGCCTAATCGTTCGGCAATCGCGACCGCGAAGGATGCAACCGCACGCCCATGAGTTAGCACCATCGCAAACTGTGCGCCGTCAAAATATCGTCTCAAAATACCTTCGCAGTCCAAACCGCCCCCCAAAAGTCAAATTTAAGTCACTAACAAAATTAGTGCATTGCACTACCATATACCACACAACAAGCTTAACCCACTGTTTTTGCTAGTGTTTGATTCAGCGCCCAGAATATGGCATGCGGAATGCATACAAAGACACAAAGACAATAAACCGACAACCGGTTTAGAGGAGAAACATCATGTATGCCAAGTTTCCATTTTACTCTGTAGCTCAAATGTATGCCATCAGTATTGATGCGCCGGTTTCCATACTGCTTGGCAGAGACAACCTTTACTGGGTTGTGGACAAAGGCACCGCATACGAATACATCCGCCAGGGTTTTTCGCAAATGAACAGCGCAAACTAGCAGAGCGCAGCGCATATCCGCTGCGCTCACCCTACCTCTTTAAACCACGCATAAATAACAACGTTCCAGAAACCTTTCAACAAAATACAATTCCTCCAAAGAACAAAACAACAGCACCTCTTGCAAAAGTGTTTAGGAATGTCATTCCGACAGGTTTCTGACCGGAATCTAGTTCTTTACCGTTGAATCCCCGACACAATCATTCGGGGATGACAGTCTTTTTGCAAGTGGCTCAACATGCTGTATAAATAGAGTATTCTAAATACCTACTTGCATAATCTGGGTTCCGCCTTTTGCCACTATCTCGAAAGATATAATCCTGAACGTTCCGACCAGCATTTCCTGGCTTGAACTACTGTCCATGAGTTCATCAGCACTACTTTCGACTGGCAGCCGCCAGCCATTTTTGACACACTAGTGTTAGGTGATATTATTAAACAAAATCGCCCACCGGACTGTCATGCGTATTCGGAGATAATCCATGAAAACGAAGATGCTACCGGATTCATTATGCACAAAACTGTTTACCATCGAACAAGAACATCGCCGAATAGCAGCATTCGCCGACAAGGTTTTAGAGGAAATGGGACGATGTGATGGCAGTGAAGCAATAACAGGCTTGCTTAACAGGTTTGAAATCCTCTGCAAGCTTCACTTTCTGAAAGAAGAAGCCATCATGAAGGAGACAGGCTATACATTTCTTGACGACCACAAACGATTACATGAGTTGTTGTTGATAAATCTCGACAAGTTCAAACAGTGCGGGGATGTTTCCGCTCAGGAAACTGTGCTGCTGTTCAGAAACATCAGGGAAGATATTGTAACCCACCTGCTAAATGAAGGGGTATTGCTGAATGATTTTATCAGGCTTAACGGATGTGTCAGATAGTAGATATATTACTGATGCGTACGAATAAGCCGCATGACAGGCGTTTTTGAAGTTGCAATGCGGCACTCTGTAGAAAACACACTCTCTCCCTGATTCCGTGATTGCTCCATCACCCGCTTGAAATCCTCTTCACATTCCATGAAAGCCTTTACAATTACCGGATCAAAATGGCTGCCATCGCCCTCCTGGATCATAGCCTTGACCTGGCTGTGGCTGAAACCCTTGCGGTAACAACGATCTGAACGCAACGCATCATAATAATCCGCCAGAGCCATTATTCTGGCCGAAAGTGGGATATTCCTGCCGGAAAGTCCGTCTGGGTATCCTTTGCCATCCCACCTCTCATGATGATAAAGAGCGATTTCGATGCCCATGCCGATCAGTTGATTGTTGGAATACTGGTTATAGATGGCCTGCATGTTCTCCGCACCGATTATGGTGTGCGTCTTCATGATTTCAAACTCTTCGTGGGTCAACATGCCCGGTTTAAAAAGAATCTTGTCCGGGATTGCCACCTTGCCGATATCATGCAACAAGGATGCATGTCGGATACAATCGATAAAATCCTGGTTTACCTGTGATGCATATTCTGATGCATCCATGAGCTTAACCGCAAGAATAGAACAATAATCCATCACGCGTTCAAGATGGATGCCGGTATCCTCATCCCTGTATTCGGCCAATTTGGCAAGGGCAAAGTTGGTCGCCTGCTGGGCTGCGGAAATTTCTCTCACCTTCTTGTGAGTCTGGTAATGCTGGGCCATCTTTTCTTCCAGCATGAAAATCCGCAGATGCACGGCAATCCGTGCACGGAGTTCGGCAAAATGTACCGGCTTGGTTATAAAATCCGCGCCACCTGCCTCAAAAGCCCTGATTTTGGTATCCACATCACTGGAGGTGCTCAGAAAGATCACCGGCACATTGCACAACGCATCAATAGACTTGATCTGCTCACATACCATAAAACCATCCATTTCGCTGTTTTCGGTAGAAAGCAATATCAAATCTGGCCGGTAGTTTTTAGCGGCAAGCACAGCAATCGAACCGCCGGGGAATACGGCGACTTCACTGCCATGAAGCACAAGCATCTTTTTAAGCAGGGTATGGGTCGTCAGATCATCGTCAACCAGCATTATTCTTGGGCGACTGACAGAATCAGGGGACGCCTGACAGTAATCAGGCGCATGAGATTTGATATGCCCGGCTTTTTCCGAGTCAGTATCTTGAAGTGAAGCAACCAGCATAATAAAGAAAGCCCTCCTTGTTTCGAAAGAAGGGCTTGACTAACCTCGCCCTCTCTCCGGTAACCCGGCTGTCCTTTGTTACAAAGGATCCGTAGTTTTGCGTCTCTGGGTTACCCCAGGTTTGCCTTTTTGCTGAGAGGCTAATGAAGATAAAGACTTGCACACTCTTGATGTTTTTGTCAACAAGATTGAGTGTACGCCGCTAAATAATCAAAGAAATTCATATGGTTTGATATAAGGACCCAGCACCATATCTTTATACCCCTTGCCGTTGGGAATAACAGGATAAACCGATTCTTCCCGGTCTGTCACCACCTCCAAAAAACAGGGGCCTTGCTTTGCAAGAAACTCATCCAGGGCCGTCGACAGTTCATCGCGCTTATAAACTTTACGGCACCAGCTAAAACCACACTCCTTGGCAATGTTGGCAAAACTGGCATCATAACTGCGTTCAGTGGCCGTATATTGTTTGTTGTACATCGCCGTCTGAATAGAACGTACCATTCCATCAGCATGGTTATTGATCAGCAGTACCTTCACCGGCAACCCCAATGAGCCGATGGTGTGAATCTCTCCCATATTCATCTTGATGCTGCTGTCACCATCAATAGCGATCACGGTGGCACCTGGATTGGCTATATGCGCCCCGATTGCACTGGGGAGTGAAAAACCCATAGTGCCGAACGCCCCGGACGTCAGAAAAGACTTGGGCCTGAGAGTTTTAATGTGCTGGGCGGCCAGCATCTGATGGTTACCAACGCCGGTAGTAATTATGGTGCTCTCGGTAATTTTAGTCGACAGCATATCCATGACTTCGGCGGTCTGGATGATGTCAGACGTCTTGCAGTACTCCAGCGGCATACTTTTTTTCAGTTCAGCAGTACGCTGCTGCCACTCATCGATATTCAGCCGGACCGGATGTTCCTTGGCGTACTCCAGCAGATCCTCAAGCACAATCCGGGCGTCGCCGATAAACGAGAATTTAGGGTTGCGGCTGACGCGCACTTCCTGAACCTTTTCAGCATTGATATCAATATAGGCGATCTCAGCCGTAAGTCCTGATTCTCCAACCTTCTGGACAACCCTGTCATTCCAGCGCACACCGAATGCAACAAACAGGTCAGTTTCCTGTATGGCTATATTGGCATACGGCGTGCCAAACATTCCCAGCATGCCCAATGATGTGTCAAGAGACTCATCCATTATCCCCTTTCCCATCAGACTGTTGATGGAAGGGATATTGAACATCTGGTTAAACTGACGGATCAGGCTGCTGGCAGCCTGGGAATTGAGACCTCCCCCAACATAAAGCAGCGGCCGCTTGGCATGTTGCAACAAACTGAAGAACTGGCGACACTGATTGTGCCCCAGATGGGTTTCCTGGTCATACTTGCGGCTGAAACGCTCTGCAGGTATCCCTTTATAATGTCCGGTTTTCAATTGGGCATCCAAAGGAAAATCGATTACAACCGGGCCCGGTTTACCTGTGCGCGCAAAATAATAAGCATCCTTGACAACCTCTTCAATATCGCAGCTGTCGGTGATCAGAACAACCTTTTTGGCCGCCTCTTCAAACACGCGTTTAACATTGATGTGCTGAAACTCATCCGTACCCAGACGGTTCTGGGGCACCTGCCCGGCAAATACCAGCATGGGGATAGAGTCGGCGTTGGAATCGGCAACGGCGGTAAGCGTATTGGTTATAGCCGGTCCGGATGTAACGACTGCAACCCCGACCTTGTCACTGGAACGGGAATAAGCCGCTGCACCGAAAGCGCATGACTGTTCATTGGCATTGACGTTTATGCTGATCTGACTCTGGCCGAGCGCATGAAAAACCGGCAGTATGGTTGCCCCGGTATAACCGAAAATGTGGGACACCCCCAGATCTTCGAGGCTCTTAACAAGTATTTGCGCTCCACTCATCTCCTGCACGGTTTACCTCCCTTTGCTGCACTGCGGTTTAATCAGAATAAATACAACAGTGTTTTACAATACCAGATTTATCCAAACCAGCAAACAAGATTAATCAGCTATTCCCCTAAAACTGTATTCAAGGCCTCCAGCAACCTGCTGTTTTCCTCCCGCGTTCTCACGGCCACCCGGAAGAATTTGTCGGAAAGTCCGGTAAAAGTGACACAATCACGGATCATGATCCAGCTTGACAACAGCCGTTCCTTCAATGCCGTAGACGTTATGGTGGCATCTATCCTGACCAGCAGAAAATTAGCTTTTGAATCGAACACTTTGAGGCCTTTAACTTCGGAAAGCCCACTTTTGAGAAAGGCTTTTTCCTGTTCAACATAGGCGATCGTTCGGGAGCTGTACTCCTTGTCCTGCAGGGCAGCAATACCGGCAGCCTGCGCAAGGGTATTAACGCTCCAGGGCCCACCCAGCAGTGACAGCCTGGCGATTACCTCTGGAGCCGCCATGGCATAACCCAGCCGTAGCCCCGGAATGCCGTAAAATTTGGTCATCGAACGCAAAACCATCCCGTCCGGATAGGCAACGATATCCTGTTTGGCAGACTCGTCCTCACAGAAATCCATAAATGCTTCATCCAGCACAAAAAAGACGCCGTTGCTGCGGCACAATGCATAGACTTCCTTGACCTGCTCACGCGTGTAAAGTTTGCCGCTGGGATTTCCGGGATTGCAGAGATAAAGAGCGTCACAACCGTCTTTCAGAGTTTCGGCCAGGCGCGTGATATCCAGTTCAAAGTTTTTCTCATAAGGGACAACAAAGGGGACTACTTCCCAGTGATGCTGCCTCAGGGCATAACCGTATTCGCTGAAGGCGGGCGAGACAATCACTGCCCGTTTGCCGTTCATCATCGCCGGCAGGTTATAGATGATCTCAGTCGAGCCGTTGGCCACAGCAAAATGTTCGGGGGTGAGCTGATGCTCCTGTGACAGCACGGACTTAAGCTCGGTATGATTGTTGTCCGGATAGTGGATCAGACTGTCGATGGCATCCACAATTGCCTGCCTGACCGTTGCGGGGATCCCCAGGGGATTGATGCTGGCCGAGAAATCAGCCGTCCGGGCCGTGTCCATACCCATCTGGCGCGCCACAGAGAATATATTGCCGCCATGGTCATACTTTATTGACATAACAAACCTTTCATACCGGCCGCAACCAGAGTGCAGATCAGCGCCATCACAATAGTGGCAGCATACATAAGCCTGATCATGCCGCGGTAGGCACGGCCATCAATGGGATTAAGAGGATCGCCGATAAACTGTTTAGAGGAAACACGGCCGCCATAGGTTGACGTGCCCCCCATTCTGATCCCCAACGCGCCAGCAGCCGCTGATTCGGGATGAGCACTGTTTGGTGAAGGGTGATTACGCCGGTCGCGCCAGAATATGCGCCAGGCATTTGAAAAGGAGCAACCACACAAGGGGGCACAGAAAATCAGCAGCAGGGCGGTCAGCCGGGCCGGGATGTAATTGACCACATCATCCATGCGTGCCGATGCCCAGCCCATATGGAGATAGCGTTCGTTCTTATAGCCAACCATCGAGTCCAGTGTACTGACCGCCTTGAAGGCCATACCGGCCACCGGCCCGCCAGCGGTCAGCCAGAACATGGGGGAAATCACGCCGTCCGAGGTATTCTCGGCCACTGTTTCAATAAGCGCGCGCCAGATTTCCGGTTCATCAAGGTTTTCCGTATCACGCCCGACAATCCAGGAGAGACGTTGTCTGGCTGCAGCGATATCACCGGCATCCAGCGCCCCGGCAACCACGGCCGACTCCATGTGCAGAGAGCGGGCCGCCAGACAGGTCGCAGACAAAAATACGGCCAGCACCATAAACAGCAGTGTCGAAAACAAAGCGGCTGCATATAGAACCAGCCAGGCGGCCCCGGCGGTAATAGTCACTGTCAGCAGCAGCAACAGCACACCGCCCGCCCTTTCATTGCGGAACAGACGACGCAGTATTGCCTCAAGTACTGATATCAGCCGGCCGACATAGACAACCGGATGCGGTAGCCAGCGAGGATCACCAATAGCAAGGTCTGCTACCACCGCCAAACTGAATATCAGCGGATCAGCCCCTGACACTGCCGATTCCACAGATATCAAAGATGCGCTCCATATCCAGGTGCTGCTCCATATGGCTGGCCAGCAGATCAAACGGGTTGTGCTGTGGTTTCCTGGTTTCCGCCGTCACCAGCGACATACCCTTTTCTCCGCGCAAGGCATTCAGATAACCGTCCCGGAAAGCATCGTTGTCAAACACCCCGTGCAGATATGTGCCGAACACGCGCCCGCCATCGGCAACACAGCCATCCTCAACATCCACAGTCACACCGCTGCGGGTGATGATGCGGGCAAACGGGTCTGCTGCGCCGGTATAGGTGGAATCGCCCATGTGGATCTCGTACCCCTCAATACGCTCGTCACCCACCTGTGCCAGCGCCTTGCCTGCATCGCCCAGCCGGGCAACTGCCTGATGCGTCTGCTTGTCCAGCAGCATGACCGTTTCCACCGGCAGCAGTCCCAGCCCTTCGGCCTCGCCAACGGACGATTCAACACTGTACGGATCAAGTACACGCTCGCCAAGCATCTGATACCCCCCACATATACCCACAATACGCCCCCTGAAACGGCGAATGGCATCAAACAGACCCTTCTGTTTGAGATAATCCAGATCCGGGATTGTGGATTTGCTGCCCGGTATAATCAGCATATCCAAACCATCCAGTTCTTCCGGGGTTGTGACATAACTGAGCAACAAATCATCTTCGGCCTGCAGGGCGTCAAAATCTGTAAAATTGGAGATGCGCGGTAGCCTGACCACTCCAGCACGGATATAGTCTCGGCCGTCCTTCATTCCTGTCACCTTGTGCTGTTGGGTCAGAATGACACTGTCTTCAGCCGGCAGGCACAGTTCCGGCAGCCACGGCAACACCCCCAGCACCGGCACGCCGGTTCTCTCCTCGATAAACTCAATCCCGGGGGTCAGGATTGATGCGTCACCACGGAATTTGTTGATTATCACACCGGCTATGCAGGCGCGCTCCTCCGGCTCCAGCAGCTCCAAAGTACCCAGAATCTGAGCAAAAACCCCGCCCCGATCGATATCGGCAATCAGCACTACAGGACAACGAGCCATCAAGGCAATCTTTAGGTTTGCGATATCACTGTGGCGCAGGTTGATCTCGGCGATACTCCCCGCCCCTTCGATCACTACAAACTCGAAATCACGGCACAGACGCTGGAAGCTCTCCTCTATCTTCACCATCGCCTGAGGTTTATATGCATCATACTCCTTGACATTCATATTTCCCACAGGGCGCCCCTGAATAACCACCTGACTGCCGGTATCAGAATTGGGTTTGAGCAGCACCGGGTTCATATCAGTGTGGGGTGGAATGTCGCAGGCCTGGGCCTGCATGGCCTGGGCACGACCGATTTCAGCTCCTTCGGGGGTTACAAAGGAATTGTTGGACATGTTTTGCGATTTGAAAGGGGCCACGCGAATACCGCGCTTGAACAATGAGCGGCAGAACCCGGCTGTGACAATCGATTTCCCTACATCAGAAGCCGTACCGCAAAACATCAGTGCGCCCGGATTAGGCAGCGGCGCTACGACAGCCTTCTTGCGCCATTCCTTGGGCGACTGGTCGCCAAACTTTCTGGCATAACCGCGCGGTGTCACCATACGCCCCTTGCTGTCGATAAAACTGCTGGAGTTCCCGACGATCACGATGGTAAACATATTGATTTCGTGATTGAGCATATCAGCCAGTGTCGTAACAACCACAGACTGGTCTTCGCGGCAGGCGTTCTGCACAATACCTACTGGTGTAGTTTCCGGTCTCGAACGCAGGATGATCTCACGGGCGTCTTCAATATGGGTAACCCTGGTCTTGCTGCGCGGGTTATAGAAAGCCATGACAAAATCAGCCCTGGCTGCCGCCTCAATCCTGGTCTTGATCAAATTCCATGGCGTAAGCAGATCAGAGAGTGAAATCACTGAGAAATCGTGCATCAGCGGAGCACCCAGCACAGAAGCTGCCGCCTGCACAGCTGAAATACCGGGAATCACCCGCACATCCAACTGCCCGGCTGAACCGGATTCCGTGGCATCCATCTCCAGCAGTTCATAAACCAGGCCGGCCATACCGTAGATGCCCGCATCCCCACCGGAAACCAGCGCTACGGTCTGACCGCTGCGTGCACGCCGGATAGCCTCGCGACAACGTTCCAGCTCTTTCATCATGCCGGTGGAAACAATCTCCTTGCCTGCCACCAGCGGCTTGATCAATTCAACATAGTAGTCATAACCAATAATTGCCGTTGAATCAGCAATAGCCTCGCGGGCAGCTCCAGTAAGATGGGCCGCATCGCCCGGGCCGGTGCCGATAATATACAGTGACGCCATAACATTCCTTCTGTTGCGGTTTAATTGCGCCCGGAGCAAGGCGCAGACAGCAGTTGCAGACCATCTGTTGAAATATCCGGGCTTTCTGATGAATTGGAAATATTACACTTCGGGAAGGGGGTATGCAAGCCGGAATTTAGGCCGGGAGTTCAGAACCTTTATGCGGCATATGAGTTATAGAGCTGCTTCACCCTGACCAGATATTCCCTGGTCTCGCGCGGCATGCGCTCAGGCCTTTTGTCAACATTGCCAGGCCCCCAGTTGTAAGCAGCTAGCGCAGCATCCAGATCGCCGTCATATCGATTGAGCAGGTCCCGCAAGAACCTTGTCCCTCCCATGACATTCTGTTCCGGATCAAACGAATCTGTCACACCGAGAGAGCGTGCCGTACCTGGCATAAGTTGCATCAGGCCCCGCGCCCCGGCATGGGAGACGGCCCGCGGGTTGAAGTTGCTTTCTGTTTTGATAACAGCCTTGATTAGGGCGGCGTCTACGCCATAACGGCTGGAAGCCTTGGCAATAATTGGTTCCAGCCACTGGCTCCCCTTTTCGCTGCGCGAAACAGCAGTCGAGGATACTGGGGTAATGGCACGGTCCGGTTCCGGCAACGGCTGAACAGCTACTGGAGCAGGCGTGGCCACAGATGATTCTTCTTTCCCGGTTGTGGTATAGGACTCAATCAACGCCTTCATGGAAGCAGCAGAACGCCCGGCATAAGGATTAACCATCGGCTCGATGCGCTGGTCGCCGGAGAGAGAAAGGGTCGTCTGAAGCATCTGCAGGCTTAAGGATTCAGCGAGCATTCTGGCCCGTTCACCACTAAGTTGTGGCTGGGAGGATTCAGCGGAAACTGCACTGTCCAGTTTGGCAGCAAAACCACCATCGCTTTTCACAGCGGGCTTTTCTGCAACCTTGTCCTGCACCTCGCGTGCAAGCAGGGAGCTGATCAGCGATTGTGTGTCGATATGATTTACAGCCATGGCTCCACCTAATCTTCAGCAAACACCAGATTCTTCTTCTTCAGCTTTTCGATGAGCGTGGTTCTCTTCAGGTTCAACAGGGTGGCGGCCTCTTTCTTGTTACCGCCTGTGCGGGCCAGCGCCTGCATGATCAGGTTGTTTTCAAACTGCTCAACAGCGCTGTTCAGGCAGATCCCCTCTTCCGGCAACAACTGGTTTTCAGCAGGTATCGCCGCTACCTGGACCTGCACCCGGCTGCCACCCGCAAGATACTTGTCCGGCAGATCTTCCGGCGATATCATGCCACTGTTTTTAAGAATCACCAGCCGTTCAACCAAGTTTTCCAATTCACGCACATTCCCGGGCCAATCATAATTGCAGAGCATTTCCAAGGCGTCTTTTGAAAAACCGCTGACCGCATGGCTCCTGTCACTGTTGAACACAGCAAGGAAGTTATTGATCAACAGCGGAATGTCATCCCGCCTTTCACGCAGCGGCGGAATCGTGATCGGTATTACCGAGAGGCGGTAATAGAGATCCTCCCTGAAATCCTTGCTGGCCACCATCTCTTCCAGATTCTTGTTGGTGGCAGCAATAATACGTACATCCACCTTCAACGACTTGGTTGAGCCAACCGGCTCAATTTCACGGTTCTGCAGCACCCTCAACAGCTTGACCTGCAGATTGGCCTTCATGTCGCCGATTTCGTCAAGAAACAGTGTACCCTTGTCAGCCATTTCAAAACGACCGGCACGGTTGGCATATGCACCTGTGAAAGAACCTTTTACATGTCCGAACAGTTCGCTTTCCAGCAGGTCATCAGGAATGGCCGCACAATTGACCGGCACGAAGTTCTTGCCGCTCCTGCTGCTCAACTGGTGTATGGCACGGGCTGCAAGTTCCTTGCCGGTTCCGGACTCCCCCTGAATCAAAACCGTGGCATTAGACTCGGCCACCTTTTCAATCATCTCAAAAAGGGTCTTCATCGGCCTGCTTCTGCCGACAATGGTAGAGCTGAGCATATGGTTGCGCTCAGCGGCATCCTCCTCTTCATCATTCAAGTGCATGGCCTGAAATTCCCTGGCGCGCATGACCAGGCTTTCCACCTCATCCAGGTTCAGCGGCTTGGAAAGATAAAAAATGCGCTCATCACCTTTAGGATAGCGTCCGGACTCTTCTGCCGCCCCGTAGCCAATCAGCACGATATGTGGATTGATCTTGCGGGCTTTGCTGATAAAATCCGGATCGAGCGCATTCAACTGGCACAGGTCAGCAATCACAATACCGACACGCTGTTCCTGAACAGTGTCAAAAACTGAGCTATCCAGATCGCAACTAACAATTTCATACCCTTGATAAGTCAAGAAAGCGGCAACCAGATCACGACTTTTGCGATCACTGTCCGTAATGAGGATTGACCCGTAAGTTTGCATGAAATCCCTTTGTATGCTGAATTGAACACCATTGGACATTATTGGGCTACTAGTGACAACTATAGAGTCAAAATTATGAAAGGTCAAGAAAATGACTCAAATAATCGCCATTTATAGATTAAATCCTATACGATTTTCAGGCAGGGCCAGCAAAAGAGATATCAGAAGCAGTAAGTCAGATGCTATGTATCCAGCACATGCCTTACCTTGTGTGAGAGATCGTTCAATGTAAACGGTTTCTGGATAAAGTGCAGACCTTCATCCAGCACACCGTGGTGGGCTATCACGTCACTGGTATAACCGGACATGAAAAGTATCTTCAATTCAGGCAAAAAAGATCTCATCATCCTGTACATATCCATACCGTTCATGTCCGGCATGATGACATCTGAAAGCAACAGGCTAATCTCCCGGCTGTGCCCTTTTACCATTTCAATTCCCTGGGCGGGGCTGGCCGCCTCAAGCACACTGTACCCCAACCCCTTGAGCATTTCGCAAGTCAGCATGCGAACCATCTCGTTATCCTCAACAACCAGTACTGTTTCACGCCCCTGCGGCACCTGTTCATCAAGCACATCAGCGCCCTCCAGGTCAATACCGCCCAGCATCACACAAGGCAGATAGACATGAAAAACACTGCCGCGCCCCTGTTCTGAATAGACTGTAACCGTACCGCCATGCTGTTTAATGATGCCATAGACCATGGAAAGCCCCAGGCCTGTACCCTTGCCTAACTCCTTGGTAGTAAAGAATGGCTCGAAGATATGCCTGACAAGTTCGGCATCCATGCCAACACCACTATCTTCAACCGCTATCTGTACATATGCCCCTGGCACTAAATCCGGTTTTCCCGCAATAGCAAAACGGTCCAGCAGTACATTGCTGACACTGATGACCAATTTGCCGCCATCCGGCATGGCGTCCTGCGCATTAACGGAGAGATTCATCAGCACCTGCTCAATCTGTCCCACATCGGCACGCACCGGACAGAGATCAGACGCTGCTGTCAGCTCAATATCGATGCTTTCCCGGATGGTGCTGCGGAGCATCTTTTGGAAACGCAGCACCAGTTCCCCCAGATCAAGCACCTTCAACTCCATAACCTGCTTGCGGCTAAAGGCCAATAATTGTCTGGTCAGATCACGGGCACGTTCGGCAGCATGTCTGATCTGGCGCAGTTTTTCTCCGCGCGGGTCACCTTCACCAAACTCATGCAATAAAAGCTCGGAGTATCCCAGAATTGGTGTCAGCAGATTATTGAAGTCATGGGAGATGCCGCCAGCCAGTAGCCCCACTGTCTCCATTTTCTGTGACTGGCGCAGCTGCTCCTCCAACCGCTTCAGTTCTGTCAAGTCTGTTATGATACCGACCACAAACCTGTTCCCGGCTTCATCCGTGTACAACGTCTTTTTAGTAAGCACAATGTGCTGCACACCGCTACGGTCGGTAAAGTTCTCCTCACAGGTTACTTCTTCACCTGTTTCCAGCACTTGCAGATCCTTCTCCCAAAACGCAGCCGTTTCTTCCTCCGGGAAAAACTCCGTATCTGTTTTGCCAATCAGCTCTTCCCGTTCGTACCCCATAAAACTGCAATATGCGTCATTAAGCGTTATCCAGCGATGTTCACTGTCCTTGACAAAAATCGGGTCACCGATTGTATTGATGATCTTCTCCAGATAGTTCCTGGACTCGGACAGCGCCTTCTCCAGTTCCTTGCGAGGCGTGATATCCACATTGAACCCTTCAATCATCAAGGGGGTTCCGTCCTGATCACTGATCAGCCTGGCACTGCATGACAGCCAAGCAACCTGACCATCCCGGCGGTAGACTTGAAACTCCCGCCCGTAAACTGACTTTTGCTTTTTCAAGACTTGCAGAAAACGTTCCCTGTCTTCCGGATGCACATAAATCTGCCGACCAAGGTCACGCACCTCTGCAATCAGCTCTTCCGAAGAGCCATACCCCAAAATCCTGGCCATTGACGGATTTGCCGAGATATAACTGCCATCCAGTGTTGTCTGAAAAATCCCTTCGGCCGAATTTTCATAGATACTGCGATACTTGTTTTCACTCTGCTTAAGCCCTTCAATGGTTGCCTTTAAACGTTCCGTCATATGATTAAAGGCATCTGCCAGCATGCCGATATCATCACTGCTCTGTACTTCTACACGCTGGTCCAGGTTACCACCGACAATTTCATCCACAGCCATACGCATCATCCGGACCGGCCTGACAATTGTCCGGGAAAGCAGCACACCGATTACTCCCATCAAAACCGTAATAATGATGCCGGCCCCCCCCATGATGGTGACCATCTGCCGACGGCCATCGCTAAGCAAAGCACGATAAGCCTGCAATTCATCCTCATAGGTGCCAACACCGATTACCCAGTCCCACGGTTCAAAATAGGCCAGCCTGACAATCTTGCTTCTTTCCACGGCATCTTCAGGATTTTTCCACAGATACCGGTCAGTGCCTAACTCCCCCGGTTTGAGTTTAACGGCCATGTCTATCAAAGCCTGGACCGTATATCGGCCGTTACCATCCCTGACGTCCCAGATATTTTCCCCGTCTCGATGCCCCCCCTGAGAAATTACATAGCTGCCGCGTCCAAGCCCCTTGCCATTCAGCACCCAGACGTATCCGGTCTTGCCTACCCTGGTCTGAATGATTGCTTGGCGTAGCCGGGCCTCAATCTGCTTAAGCCTGACACCGCCGAAGATCATGCCTGTAACTCTGCCATCAGCATCCTTGATCGGATCGTATTTGCTCAGATACCACTGGTTTACAACATAGGCCCTTCCCTTGAAGACGTTCCCGGCCATCACTGCCGCAATGACGGGGTTTGGTTTTCCATCAGGGTTTACAGCCGGAATAAAAGTACCGATGCCCCTTTTGCCGTCGTTCCCCCTTACCGTAGTAGCCACCCGCAGCATGTCGCCTTTTTCATTCATGCGCTGAAAGACTGTAAAATTGTCCCCCACCAGCTCGGAAATCTCGTCAATCAAAGGCGTTTCAATCCCCGGGTTGCTGTTCTGGGTCAGCCAGCGATTGCCAATATATGCCTTCGGCAAGGTAACCTTTACCTTTTCTGATGTAAATTGGTTGACTGCCGTCCAGGTTATCGTTTTGGGAGAGAAGTGAATGTTGCCGGCGTTTTTGACCATCTTGCGTGCCACCCGCAGGTTGTAATCCACCTGATGCTGAAACGCCTCGTTTTCAGTCATCACCAGGTTATATACACCTTGGGCAATATGATCCAGATCCGCATCGATAAGCTGGTCAACCTCCCCCTGGGCAAGCTTGTTATACTGCCCGCTCTGCCACACAGCCAGGCCGACCATGGTCAGGGCGGCAAACAATACGCTTGCCGCCCCCAGCAGGGCAATCTTTACATTCAGACGAAGGTTATTGAGTAAACCAGGGATATTCATAATTTTTTCCGAACAAGTATATACCAGACGGATTACCCTGAAAAAGATCAGACCTTGAACTTGTCGACAACATCTTTCATCTTGCCGGCCAGGTTGGCCAACTCCAGAGAGGCCTCGGAAATCTGGTCAGACCCCACGGTGGTTTCCTTGGATGACTGGGCGATCGACTGGATATCGCTGCTGATATTCTCGGAAACCGAAGACATCTGCTCGGTTGCCGTGGCTATCTGCTGTACCATGGAGTGCAGGTCCGCCACACTTTCCACAATAGTATGCAGCGCCTGTCCGGCCTGGGTAGAGAAAGCAACCTCCGCCTCAACCTGCACCTTGACCCCGTTCATGGAGCCAATCGCCACATCCACGTCCTTCTGGATGCTTTTGATCATGTCAGATATCTCTGCAGTAGCCTTGGCCGTCCGCTCGGCAAGTTTTTTCACCTCGCCAGCCACCACAGCAAAACCGCGCCCCTGTTCCCCGGCCCTGGCCGCCTCGATGGCGGCGTTCAGTGCCAGCAGATTGGTCTGATCAGCAATATCATCAATCACTATGACAATTTCACCAATCTGCGTGGAACGCTCACCCAGCGTCTTCATTATGTCAGAGGCATCGGCCACCTTGCCGTCAATGGTGCTGACCTCGCAGACTGACTTCTTGACAATATCCTCACCCTTATGCGCCAGTGATGAGGTATTGGTAGCCGATGAAGCCATGTTGGAGGCATTACGGGCCACATCCAGCACTGTTTGTGACATTTCTTCGGTAGAGCTGGCTATCTGCGAGGCCCGTTCTGCCTGTTCCGACATGCCGCGTGAGATTTCTTCGGCACTGGCGCTGAGTTGCTCGCTGCCCGATGCCAGACTCTCCGAAGCCACCTTGATATCGCTTACAATCTTGCGCAGATGCTCAACCATCTCCTTTTCCGCTGCCAACAGACTACCGGCCTTGGCCTGGCTGTCAATATCCACCTTCAAATCTCCGTCTGCCACCTTCCGGGTGATTTCGGTCACCTGGTAGGGTTCGGCACCCAACTGATCCAGAATGCTCTTTGTCACAAAGAAAGAGATGCCAACGATCAGCGCCATAATTACAAAGGCAATCGCTGCAAACACCCTGGAACTCTTCCAGAAGGCGGCATTTACATCGTCAACATAGATGCCGGAACCGATTATCCAGCCCCATGGTTCAAACCCCTTTACATAGGATATCTTGGGCACAGGCTCCTGATGACCAGGTTTGGGCCATAGATAATCAACAAAGCCTGCTTTGCTATTCTTGACCACACTGACAAACTCGACAAAGAAAAGCTTTCCAACAGGGTCCTTGGAGGAACTCAGATCCGTACCATCCAGTTCAGGCCGCATCGGGTGCATAATCATCCGGGGATGCATATCATTGATCCAGAAGTATTCCGCAGAGTTATCATAGCGCAGCCCTTTGATGGCGGCTTTTGCCAACTGTTTGGCCTCATCTGCCGCGATTTTTCCGGACTGGGCCTGTTTATGATAGTAATCAACAATGCCGTAAGCGGTCTCCACCACGTGCATGGTCTTCAAGCGTTTTTCCGCCATCATCTCCGTTTTGAAGGAAACCAGCGAAAGGACGCTGAGCAGCGTAACCCCCAAAAAAGCGACTATCGTGATTAAGAGCAGCTTGTTGCGCACCTTCATCCGATCGAACGAAAAAGACATGCGGCACCTCCCGTGTATGGCAAAAATTTCGTGTCAAATCTGCCTTGTATATGGAAAGTTTACGCCATAAATCAGGGATGTCAAAAAAGGGTGGGAAGACGTTAACCTGAAAAAACAGTTCACACCGAGCCTCAGAGCTCCCGGAGTGTTGACAGGGCTGGCGAAGTCAAATGGGCAAACAGGCTTTCCAGGCGGGACGATACTATGTATCCAAAACCTGCCGCACCTTCTCCGAAAGTGCATGTAGCGAGAATGGCTTCTGGATGAAATGCACACCTTCATCCAAAATGCCATGGTGACCAATCACATTACTGGTATATCCGGAGACGAACAACACCTTCAACCCCGGTCGAACATGACTGAGTATTTTGAAAAGTTCCTTTCCATTCATGCCGGGCATAATGACATCAGTCAAAAGCATGCTAATGGGTCCCTCATATTTCTTCGCCAGATTAAGGCACTGCTCAGCACTCTCGGCTGAGATCACCCGATACCCGAGACCTTCCAACATTTGGCATTCCAGCGTCCGGACCATTTCGTTGTCCTCAGCCACCAGAAGTGTCTCCCCACCATGTGCAACGACATACTCCAAAGAGGACGGTTGTTCAAAAATGGATTGCCCCTCGTTCACTCGGGGGAAGAAAACCTTGAAGGTGCTTCCCTTTCCCGTTTCTGAATAGACATTGATGGAGCCGCCATGTTGCTTGACAATGCCGTATACAGTGGAGAGCCCCAGACCGGTCCCTTTCCCCAACTCCTTGGTAGTAAAAAACGGATCAAAGATATGTCCCATGGTTTCTTCGCCCATGCCAGAACCGGTATCGCTTACCGCTAGCACAACATACCGCCCCGGTTTGATATCGGGGTGGGTAGCCGTATATGACTCATCAAGATCGACATCCTGCGCCTCAATAGTCAAAAAACCGCCATCCGGCATGGCATCCTGAGCGTTGACCGCTAGGTTGAGCAACACCTGTTCAATCTGCCCGGCATCGGCACGAATCTGGCTGAGCTTCGGGGAGACATCCACTTCAATCCTGATATTCTCGCGAATGGTACGATGCAGCATGCTCTCAAACCGGTATATTATATCGCCAAGATTGACCGTCTTCAGCTCGATGATCTGCTTTCTGCTGAAGGCCAACAGACGCTGCGTCAGTTCTTTCGCCCGGTCGGCCGCCTGCCTGACCATTTGAAGTTGCTGGTAACGCGGGTCGTCCTTGGAAAAGCTTGGCAACAGCATGTCGGTATAACCTAGAATCGGCGTCAGCAGGTTATTAAAATCATGGGCCACGCCGCCAGCCAAAAGACCAACCGTCTCCATCTTCTGTGACTGCAGCAGCTGCTGCTCCATTTTCTTCTCAGCTGTCACGTCCCGGGAGATACCGATGAATCCGGTCAATCCTCCCAACTCGCTCCTCATGGCGGCAACGCTCAGTGATACCGTCAGTCGAGAGCCGTCCTTGCGGATATAAGTCCACTCGTGCGTTTCTGTCCCCCCTTGACGCACTGCTGCCACAAACACCTCAAAGCCGGGCATGACCCCCATCTCCACCGCCCTGACGGCCACCTCTTCCGGATCGTGAAACAATTCGGGGGTTACCTTGTCGATGACCTCGTCTGCATTATATCCGAGCATGAGTTCTGCCCCTTCGTTGAAGACCTTGATGATACCGCCAGGGTCTGTACCAACGATGGAATATGAGATGGCAGCGCGCATAACGGAACCAAAGCGCTCGTTTATTTCGCGTATCGCGTCCTCGGCCCTTCTGTGTTCGATCAGCCGCCACATCCCCTCCATCAGCAGGGTGAGCTGCTGGACATCCGCCTCGTCATACTCCTCTTCCTTGTTGCCGACACCCGCCACCAGAACGATGTGAGACCCCACAATCACCGGCACACTCATGAAACGCCGCAGGCTGACATGGCCCGCCGGGCACCCCCTTTTAAGCGGATTTGGAGCGATATAGTCGTTGATAACCACTGGCCGGTGCTGGCGGATGGCTTCCCCCCACAACCCGGAGTTCCCGACAGGAAAATCAAGTGTACTATCGGCCACATTACATTCCGGCATGACGTCACGGGACCACACATGTACAGTCATGACCGTTTCATCATCATTCATGAAGCCAAGATATCCTATTTTGCTCTTTGAAAGCCTTACAGCCTCTTCAAAAGCGAAAACCATCAGTTCACGGGGCGTTGCCGATGTCATCTGGTTGAGTTTGAGCAAAGTGGCCGTTCGTTCAGAATTGAGTTTCAGGGCATCCTCGGCCCGTTTGCGCTCGGTTATATCAAGCACAATGCCCACCAACCCGCCCAGACTGCCGTCTTCATCACAGTAGGTTGCCTTGTTGAAGATTACATCATGTAACGTGCCGTCTGCGTACCTGACGTTTGATTCGTAGACCTGCACCCCGCCATCAGAAAACAATGCCCGATCCATCTCATGGTATTTGTCGGCAAGTTCCTTAGGTGCAACGTCATAGGCCGACGCGCCAACGATCCTGTTCCTGTTGAGCCCGATATAGGACTCGAAGGCAGCATTGCACCCTTGATAAACCCCCTCTGCATCCTTGTAAAAAATCGGGTTTGGTATGGCATCCATCAGGGTTTGGAGAAAATGGGTTTTTTCCCGCAGAGATTCCTCGGCCCGCTTTTGCTTCTCCAGGGCGTTGGCAAGCTTGATATTGCTGTAGCTCAGATTGCCTACAAATTCGGCAAAAGCGGCATAGAAAGACATTGCCGTGTCAACCGTGTCCCTGCTCCACCGTGGCACCCTGTCAAGTGCCGCCAGGTATTCCTCCTCATTGAAGCCGAACCTGCGGGCCTGCTGACGGAAAACCTCATAATCCGGCACTTCGTCATCATACAAAAACTGGCCCAGGAATATGTTGCCCAAGTGCCTGCCAGCCAGCATAATCGGAGTGGCAATGTCCCACATGTTGTTCTTGCAGCGATACTGTTTAAAGGTTCCGACCGGAACATTGTGGCTCAGCTCAAGATCGCTTTCGACGCACAAACAGCAGGACTCCGGGTTGAGCCGGTGAAATTTGCTGCAGATATCCTGCCAGCCGGTTCCTACCAGGACCTTGCCGTGAAGATCGATGATGCCGATACCGATCCTGGTCAACCGGTAGAATCCGTCCATCATCTTCTGGATCTTCCCACAGTCAATTATGTCGGAGAGTTCGAGAGCGCTGACATCAACCTCCGGCGACAGAATGTCATCCAACTTGCGCCGGACCCGCATTTCGCTCTCCCGCAAGGTTTCTTCAATGCGTTTGCGCTCCCGCCGCACCTCGACCACAAGCAGTTCCCTTTCAACCGCAGGTGCCAAACGATTAAGTTTAGCCTTTAGGAGATAATCACTAGCCCCCTCCCTCATCGCCTGCGTAGCGTTTTCTTCGTTTTCAGCCCCAGACACGATGATAAGCGGCAGGTTGAGACAACTTTCCTTTAAATGACTGATAGTGTCCGGCACGCTAAAACCCGGCACAGCATCATTGGCAAGCACAATATCCCATGCTTGGCGTTTCAGGACTGACTCCCAGGCTGCCAAAGTGTCAACTCGCTCAAAGGTCACGTCATACCCGTACGCCTTGAGCTGCTGTACCAGCAGTAAGGCATCGTCTGCGGAATCATCAATTATCAGTGCGTGCAACGGTTTGACCATAAGTGTATCCAGACCTCGTTTATGTCGAAAGCGGAATACAGACACACTCTTCCGCTTCAAACCGGATTTTGCGTCAGGGTGTCATGCAGAGTGCCGGGAAAAGGCCAACTGCTATCTCGAGCTTCGGGCTTTACACGGCCTTACGGATTATACGGCTAACAGAGTATAGTTTACGCAATAAATGAGGGATGTCAAAAAGGGGGAGGGGGAGCGTTAATCCTTGCTGAGATATTCTCCCAGCATGCTGCGGCTGTGTTCATCATCATGACAATGATCACAGATATTTTCCCAGTTTGAACCATCAGGCGGGTTGTTATGATGGTTGCCGTCCTTGTGGTGGACGGTGAGGTGGTGGAGGTTTGAGGCGTCGAATTCGCGGCCGCATTTGGCACAGATCCAGCCATGCATCTTAAGCGACTTTTCCCGGTAGCCTTCCCGACCGTTCTTTTCTGATTTCATCTGCCGCAGCAGTTCATCGGCCTTTTCACGGTCAATCACTACGGTCCGGGGGCGGTTATTGCGACCTATCGCAGCCATGGGTGCATCTCCTGTCAAAATTCCAGATTCAGCTCGCGGCTGTAATATCTCCCGCCTGGGCCTTTGGCAAAGGGGATGGTAATCAGCCGGCCGGGACCGGTTCTGACCGTGCTTGACGCCAGAAAACCATAATCCTTGCGGCGCTGCTCAGGCGTGGCGGAAATAATCACCGCCTCGGCCATTTTGTCCACATCGCCTTCGCTGATGATGATCTGTTCAATGCTTTTCGGCGCATTTCCGGCGGCCTGCAGCACAGGCATGCGCAGGGTCATCTGTCTGCCCAGCCGGATAACCTGTGGAGCCAGCATCTGAAAAGCCGGCAGGTACAAAACAGGCGGACGCATGGAGTTCTCACTGCCGTTTTCATGATCAATATTCCCGGTAAACACAGTAAGATCTCTGCGCGTTTCCACGCTGATGCCGCTGGCCGCAAACCTGAACGGCACAGTCCAGAAAGGCAGAAAGATATCCCCTGTACCGGCGGCATGCAGGATCTCTCTCTTTACAATAGCGTTACCGGAGAGCTCAGAGGCGTTCCGGCAATTCCGACAATAAAACACCACTTCCTGTGCCCCAACCTGCAGACGGTTTGAACAGACCGGACAGATCAGCGGCATAATGTTCAATCCGTATTCACCCATGTTCCACATCCTTGCCCTGCTCCAGCCAACCGACAAAGAATCTGGCCAGGGCCGCCACCGACAAGTCACCCATACTGGCGTTAATCCACCAGTACAGGAGTGCCAGTGCTGCGACTCCAGCCAGTTTGTGCAGACTGAATGCATACACTGTAAAAGCAATGGCAGCCAAGGGCTGAAACAGCCGCATGGCCACAGAACCGGGGAAACGCGCCTTGAGAACAGAGCCATTGACGGCATCCATCACTATCGGGTAAACCCGCCTGCCCAGTGAAAACTCCATTCGCCATACCGGGTAATATACCAGCGACATCCTCTCACTGGACAGTTTCACCCTGGTCAGACTGCGCAGCGCCTTGCTGCCGCCGCGCACACCACTGGCCATGGCCACAGCCTCTTTGCGCACCTGTTCCTCAGACTTGATCGTATCCACTACCGTCCCGCGGCGTGACATCTCAGGATAGTCTACCCCCGACAGCTTCAGCACCGAGGCGGCCAGGGCAATCCCCTTGATACCGAATCCCGCCATACTGGCAGCAGGCGCATTGTAATCCACCAGACCGGAAACGCTTTCCACCTCGACAATCGGCGGCCCCTGCACGATGTTACTGCACTTGGCGCCGTTATCTTCATCTACGGTTTCCTCCCGCACCAGGTTTTCCTTTTCCACATAACGCCAGCCGGTGGCCAGCCCCTTCAGCCGCCAGAACGGCAGAAAATACAGCCTGGCACCACTATATCGCAATGAGGAAGAAACTTTTCTGTCAATGCCGTCGGCGGCCAGAAACTTGCGGGCCAACATACGCGCTTCTGTCTCCGTCACACGTTCATCAACCACGAATCTGGCCACTCCGGCGTCTCCGCGTATCGCCTGGCACAAACCGCAGGCAGGACACTCCGTATTGCGGTCACCTTCTCTGAAATCCAGTGGTGAACCGCAATGACGGCATATGATGGCAAGGGCCGCGCTCAACCATCCACCTCCCTGCCCAGCATGCACTGACGGGCATAGATATAGGCTGTCACCAGCAGCAACAGCACCGCCGTTCCCCTGAACAGCATATTGCTTATCAGCATGCAAACCGCAACCAACGCAACCAGATAAGCGGCCAGGAAGTAAATCCTGGCGGGCTCGATCGCCATTGTTTCATTTTGCGGAAAGACATCGGCATACACCCGCCAGTCGGCAACGCTGACCGTGCAGACATATTCCTTGCCTGAAGCTGCATACTTAAGCAGATACAGCGGCAGATAGACCAGCGACACCATGGCGGCATCGCCGCAGGCAGTCTCCGTCAGATACGTCTCCGGCGTGTGATCCGGCAATACATAATCGGAGTTATCCTTTACAGGCACAAGGTCGGAGGCCGGCAAAGCCACCAGTTCGAGACGGGGGGCGGCATAATGACAGGCTGGGCGAAAAAGCGTAGTGCCGTCCTGACAGCGCACCAGCCAGAAAGGCAACACTACCGGACTGTCGTTGATGCGCTCAAATGCGCCATTGTAGGCGTTCTGCTCCAGAAAATCATGCAATGCGCTCCAGGCGGCTTCCGGCTCTGCAGACACATCGGCAATATATTCCGCCACCTTGCCGCCATCTGAGATAACAAAGGTTGATCGGCAATAGTGGCAGGCATAAAAGCGGCTTTCCGTCCGCAACTCCTGTCTGGCCCCGCATCTGGGGCAACGTGCTTCCATCAAACCTCCCAGACCAATAACGCCTACTTCCTGGCTGGCCAGTAACTGCCGCCGACCAGAGTGGCCTTGATGCTGCCGATCTTCACGCTCGATTTCATCATAAGCGGTATGCGCCGTTCATCATCGGTCAGCCAGATATACATATCGCCGGTGCGGGCGAAGATGCCGGCAGACTTCAAAATCGGCTTCACTACAACAGTCCTGAAGCGTCCCAACGGCGTCTTCAGCTCCTCACGCCTCAGCACCTGAACCTCGGTATTCCAGATTCGCTTGCAGTCAAAGATGTCGATGTAGCTTGATGTACCCACCTTAAGCGGTACAGAACGGAAATAGAAGAAACTGGAAAGGGTATCGTAGGTGAGTGGGCTGATTTTCTGCCTGGTTTCTGTCTTTTTCAGATAATCCTTGGTGCGGACTTCCAGTTTGTCCCTGTCGAAAAAGGCATCCTTGTGAAAACGTGTCCAGCCTTCCCTGATACGCTCACGGTAAAGGCGTGGCACGCCTATCTTCAAGGGAGGGTGGGATACCAGTACCGACTCGATCCTGTCATCCACCGGAAAGAACAGTTTAAGCCAGTCTGCCGAGCGGGCTGTGGAGACAATGCGGATTTCGTTGCCATCCTTGCTGACCTCCTGGACGGCATGACCGGCAGGTATGCCGATATAGCTGATCTCGAACTCAAGGCGTTCCGGGATGGTAAAACCGGTCACTGTCAAAGGCTGTGACAGCAATACGATAACAGCTACAGCCAACACATGAAATGCCTGGAATGAAATCCGCATCATCACGCTGTCTCTCCCTAAAAATTCGGGGCGATTCTGCAATCGCCCCGAATAAAAACGCTATAACAGCTGCAAACTTTAGGCCTCTCCAGCAGCTTCGCCTTCGGCAAACTCCTGGCTGGCCCTATGGGCAGCTTCAACCTCATTAAGCTTCTCACCAAGCCAGGCATGAAACATCCTGGCATTTTCATAGCTCATGACCACTCCGGTATCAATATAACGTACCAGACTCTGGTTAAGATCTTCCGGATCAAACTCACTTTCACGGCCAATGGAACCGTCCGGCATGATTTCATGGCTGATAGCATTAGGCAGCGCCTGACGCTCCAGATAGAAGTTGATCACCATCTCACCGCGCGGTGAGAAACCACCCTGGGCACCATTGACATAGCTTGGGTTATACCCGTAATTATAGATATACTTGAAGATAATTTCCGGCTTTCTGTGACTCATGCTGCTCTCCTTATATGCTTGTTTTCAAATGGTGTCCCATTGGTGAACCATTCAATTACCATATTCCTTGCCAATGATGAAGCTTTTATTGCCCCCCCCCCTGATGCGCAAGCCACAGACAAAAGCGGACACCCCATTGCGAGGTGTCCGCTTATACCAGATGCCCTGTTACAAAGACTACTTCAGATAGATTGTAACGGACTGGCGCTCCTTTTTTATGGGGATGTTGGGATAGGCCGTGTAGCTGCCTGGCTTGAGCCGCTTGCCAGTCAACTCGGCGACAGTGCCACACAAAGGCGCTTCTGCCGGACTTTCAATACATAACCCTTCCGGGGCTCCTTCAATCTTCACAATTTTTACCGTCTTGCTAACTTTAACAGATTTGCTGATGATTTCAGCATTTCTGCCCGGCGTTCCCTTGATCTGAGTGCCCTTGATGACCAGTTCTTCTGCCTGGCAGGCAATAGCTGAAAAAATACCCACCAGTCCCGCCGCCGCAACCAACACTGTTTTTTTCATATAAACCTCCACCATTTATTTACTCTTAATAGGTTATATACAACACTTTTATTGTTCAAGAAAAGCAGTCAAATCCAATTCCCGATAAACCTTGACTTAGCTGTTTTATGCCTGTAAATTAATGGTTTTCAGAAACAATACAAGGAGTTTCAATGAAACCGCTTTTCCTTAACCCCCCCACATTCGAAGACTTTGACGGCGGTGCCGGGGCACGTTATCAGGCATCCCGTGAGGTAACATCCTTCTGGTATCCCACCTGGCTCTGTTTTCCGGCCGGCATGATCGAAGGAAGCCGCGTAGTTGACGCGCCGGTACAAAAACTGACCCTTGATGACTGCCTGAATATAGCCAAAGACTTCGACATGGTCGTTATGTATACATCCACACCGACCCTGATGATCGATATAGAAACCGCTCGCCGCATCAAGGAGGTCAAACCGGGCATCGTTACCGTATTGACCGGCCCGCACGTTACCATCCTGCCGGAAGAATCCCTTAAAGCTGGCAAAGGGATTATCGACATCGTCTGCCGCGGCGAGTTTGACTACTCCACCAAGGAACTCTGCGAAGGCCGGGAATGGGAAAAGGTCGACGGCATCAGCTTCATGAAAGACGGCAAGTATTTTGCCACTCCCGACCGTCCCATGATCGAGGATCTGGACGCACTGCCTTTTGTTGCTCCCATCTACAGACGCGATCTGCCGATCAAGGATTACATCATCCCGCACTTCAAGAATCCGTATGTATCGATCTATTCCAGCCGCGGCTGCCCTTCAAAATGCATCTACTGTCTCTGGCCCCAAACATTTTCCGGCCAGCGCATGCGCACCCGTTCGCCGCAGAATGTCTACGAGGAGATCAAGTGGATCGTGGATAATATCCCGGAAATGCGTGAGCTTTCCTTTGACGACGACACCTTCAGCGCAGACAGGAAACACGCACGCGCTGTGGCCGAACTGATCAAGCCGCTGGGCATATCCTGGACCATCAATGCCAGGGCCAATACCGATTTCGAGACCTTGAAAATCATGCGTGAAGCCGGCTTGCGCCATGTGGTCGTCGGCTTTGAGAGTGGCAACGCCCAGATTCTCAAGAATATCAAAAAGGGTGTCACCAAGGAGCAGGCCCTTGAGTTCAGCAAGAACTGCAAAAAGCTGGGGCTTTCCATCCACGGCGCTTTCATCATGGGACTGCCGGGTGAGAACAAGGAGACCATTCAGGAGACCATCCAGTTCGCCAAGGATATGGACCTCAACTCCATCCAGGCATCGCTGGCATCACCGTATCCTGGCACCGAGTTCTACAAGCTGGCCAAAGAGCAGGGCTGGATCGCCTCTGACGACTTCATTGACGACACCGGTCACCAGAAATGCGTGATCAACTACCCTCACCTGACCAATGCAGAGATATTCAATTCGGTCGAGGAATTTTACAACAAGTTCTACTTCCGGCCCAAATACATCATGCGCAGCATCGGCAAAATGATTGTGGACAGCGAAGAAAGGACCAAACTGCTCAAGGAAGGCAAGCAGTACCTTTCATACATGCGCAAGCGCAAGGAGTCCTGCAGCAGCTGCAAATGAACCACACGCTGATTACAACATCAGACGACTTCGGACTTTCCGAAGGCGTCAATCGTGCGGTGGAAAAAGCCTGGCAGGAGGGCATCCTGACCTGCGCTTCCATAATGCCTGGCGCAGCTGCATTTGATGAGGCCGCAGAAATTGCCAAACGTAATCCCGGCTTGCAGATAGGTCTCCACCTGACCCTGGTTCACGGATACTCGGTATTGCCACAATCGGCAATACCGGGTCTGGTTGACACACAAGGCAGCTTTACAGACAATGCAGTGGCTGCCGGTATGCGTTATTTTTTCAACAAAGCGCTCTATCCGCAACTGAGAGCCGAAATAGAAGCACAGATCAAGCGTGTCTTTGATGCCGGCATAACACCGACGCACATCGACGGCCACTTGAACATCCACCAGCACCCCACTGTTTTTCACATCCTGACCGAACTGATGCCTGAATACGGCATCAAAACCTTCCGCCTCTCCAGGGAACGACTGGGACACAATCTGCGCTTTGACCGGGAACGTATCTTCGGGAAAATGGTGGAAAGCATTATCTTCGGCAGACTTTCCGACAACTGCCTGCCGGCATTAAACCAAATGGGCATCAAGCATGCGGATGAGGTCAAGGGAGTACTAAACTCAGGCCGCATGACTGAAGCATACATCCTCAACATACTGGACGGACTGCAAGACGGTATCACCGAGATATATTTTCACCCCGGCATACTTCCGGATGAGGAAATAACCAGACGCATGCCGGATTACCGGCATGCGGAAGAACTGGCCGCCCTGACCAGCCCGTTGGTCAAACAAAAAATCAGGCAGCTGGGCATTCAGCTAAAAAACTATCGTGGAGAAATAAAGCCTTATGCTTAAAACCATTGTCGTCATGCTGATCGCTATTACTTCCGGGGCAATCGGTGACATCTTTCTGACCCAGGGAATGAAGACCTCCGGTGATCTTTCAGCCATGAGTCTGCGCCAGATTATCGACACAGTGATCAGCGCCGCTACCAACTGGCGCCTGATTTTGGGCACAGCCATGCAGGCTGTATATTTTGGGCTCTGGCTGGCCGTGCTTTCATGGGAAGACCTTTCTGTTGCGTTGCCATTACAGGCACTGAGCTATGTGATTGTAGCCTTTCTGGCCCAGTGGTATCTGGGAGAGAATGTAACCCCCATGCGCTGGGCAGGTATTGCCTTGGTCTGTGCCGGGGTTATGTTGATCACACGCTCCAGTGAAAACGCAAAACCCACCAACAACAGCATTGCGGAAACAACGCAAACCAGTTCGCAGATCGGAGGTTGAAACATGCTCTCAAATCATAAAATCGGATTCATCGGCGGCGGCAACATGGCCGAAGCAATACTGAAAGGGCTACTGGCGGCCGGAGTCACCCCGGACTCCATTACAATAGCCGAACCCACTACAACGAGAAGAGATATCCTGAGCGACAGATACAAAGTCAACGTATCCGGAGACAATGCGGAAGTTGCCGGTAAAACCGATATCATCATTCTGGCCATTAAACCTCAGGTTTCACAACTTGTACTTAAAGGGCTGAAAGACGTTTTAACAAAAGAAAAGCTGATTATCTCAATCATGGCCGGCATCCGCATTGCGGCCATAGAGGCGGCCCTTAACGAAGGTTGTCGTGTCATCAGGGTCATGCCCAACACCCCGGCCCTGATCGGGGCAGGGGCAACCGCCATAAGCGGCGGCAGCACCGTATGTGCAAACGACACGGATATGGCAGAACACATCTTCTCACTGGCCGGTTTTACTGTTCAACTGGAAGAGAAATTGATGGATGCCGTTACAGCCCTTTCCGGTAGTGGGCCGGCCTTTGTCTGCGCATTCATTGAAGCTCTGGCGGATGCCGGGGTCAAGTGCGGCCTGTCACGGGATATCGCCACCAAGCTGGCTGTCCACACCGTACTAGGGACTTCCAGAATGGTGCACGAGACCGGCGACCATCCCGCCCTGCTGCGTGAGCAGGTCACCTCGCCTGCCGGAACAACCATTGCCGGTTTGCATGCACTTGAACTTGGGGCTTTCAAAGGCACGGTTATGAATGCCGTGGATGCGGCCTGTAACAGATCCAAAGAATTGGGCAGCTAAAAACCTGCTGCAATAAAAAAACGCCTTGGGCCGACAGGCCACAAGGCGTTTTAAATTTTATGAATCAAAACTATTTGCATGTAACAGAGAAGTTTACTGTGTCGCTTACAATATGGGTATTGCCGCTTTTCACATGCATCTTAATCCAATAGTTGCCAGACTTATTTACTGTCCAGGCTGTAACCCATGTATGCATGAATATCTTTGGAGACATATGGGAAGAAAAAATATCAGGCTTTGTACTTGTACCATCACTGCGTTCAAACCAGAAGGTGGCCTGATTCGGATGCTGAATACGGAACGTCCCCTTGAATCCGAATTTTTTGGGGCATAGGCCAACATAACTTGAACTCTTTGCCGTGATTGCAAGCCTGGCGTCTGACACAGGTTCTGAAGCAAAGCAATTATTTGACGTCGTAAAATCAAACACAGCCCCGAAAACAAAAGCCAGTACAGCAATCAACAATAATCTTTTCATTGCCCACCTCCTTAAATGTTTTGTTTCTAGCTAAACTATTCCTCACCCCTCAACAACCCGCTTCAACTTCAAGCAGTACCACTCTTTCCCGTAACTACCATCTTCAACCCAGCCACGCCCCTGCATCGACTCGATCATCTGGTCAAACGGATTACGGTGATACTTGTTTTTGGGGTCCGGGCCATTAAAACTGAAACCGGTAACAGCAAACTCCTTTGATCGGGCCACAACCGTCTTTTCTAGCGTATCGTCCAGCACAGCTTGGTATACCATCATGTCCTTGCCGAACAAGGAAAATATTTCCCGCGTTTCAACGCACTCAACATGGCACTGCTGACACTTGCTACCTACAACAGTCGGCTCCTGCTCGACACGTGGCAGTTCCGCACCACAACTGGAACAGAATCTGGCACCTTCAATCTTTACCTCTGTACCACATTTGACACAAAACATCCCTAGTTCTCCCTGAATGACATATATAACTACCAATAAACGCCAGTGGCTCCGCAACGGCCCGTTAGCGTCATGCACAGGCTGACAAGCTACGCGCCCGGCATCATATCAGATAGCCAGACTAAAAGAAATCCTTCAAGCGGAAGCTGACCAGCAATTATGCTGATAGCTGAGCCACCGGCAGGCTCGCCCAACCTGTCATAACTGCCAAGGCATTGTCATAACAAATTACATATTGTTGTGACTGCCATTGTCCAAGCAAACTACAGCAAATACTGCAGACAGATGCGATTAGAATTCAGGCACGGCAAATGCATTAGGTTGATTTCCATACATCCTTCCGTACCGGTAAAATACCGGCTTTACCCGGCAGAGTACTCTCCTGGCTCTGTCGGGTCTTTTTTATTAATCAAAAATCAAAGTTCACTTTCCAGACAACAGGCGGTCAACCAATCCCGGCAGTTTATCCAGCAGTTCATCTTCCTGTCCGACCTGTCCTTTAAGTGAAGCCGCAGACAGATTGAGCATGGTTTCAACCTCGGTACGTTTGGATTGCAGCATCAGCGACTGCCCGATCGGGCCAAGTTTTCCGGTAACAATCTGATTGGCGCCGGCCCCTTTCCCCAGTTTTACTGCCTGATTAGGGTCAACCAAACCTGACTGCTGGAATTTCAATTCTTCAATGATTTGGGCCATGTTTTCCCGGTTAACCAGATCAAAACGACCGCGTTTAAGGATCTCTTCCCGCATGGCCTCGGAAAGTATCAGGGCCGGCACATTAAGTGACTCCGGAGCGATCAGATCATAAACGATCAGTTTTTTCAATCCTTTCACAGCCAACTCTTTCTTTTCAACTTCACCATAGATGACCTGTCTTGTCGCCTGCCCCAAGGTCTTTTCAGCAGCAATTCTGGCACGTTCAAGTCCTTTGCGGGATTGTTCTTCAGTGAGCCGCCGTTCCTGTTCGGCATTGCGCACCCTTTCCGCCTCCCGGGCCAACTGCAGCTCCTGTTCACGTTTCAAGACAGCCAAGCGTTCTGCCTCAGCCTTTTCACGGGCAGCCTTTTCAGCTGCCATCCTTGCAGCTTCACTTTTTTCCTGGGCAATACGTGCCGCTTCAATCCTGCTTCTTTCAGCCTCTTCCCTGGCTCTCTGCTCTGCAACCCTAATTTTATAGAGCTTTTGCCTAGTTTCTTCCTCAAGTTTATGATCCAGCAGTTTCTCCTGTTGCAATCTGCGACTCTTGCGCAGTGCAGTTGCCAGCAAATCTCCCTTGGCGTCCCTGAAAAGCTCGCGGAAGGCTATCCGCCCTGTATCAGGTGGCAGTTTATGAGAGCCAGGTTTCTGAGCACGGGTATTATTGATACGCACCGCGTATTTTGCACCAGTAACAACATTCAGCAAAGTTGTTTCATAGTAGTAATGAGGATCACCAAGCGTGCCCCGATCGCCGATAAACACATAGTCAGCATAAAGCGCCTTGCCGATATCTCTGGCAAACTGGAAGTTATTCCGGCTCAGCTGCCATGAGGTAAATTCCTGCTGGTCTCCCAATACCGCTGCCAACTCTCTTTGGCGGACCACTTCAAAGGCACCGAAACTGCGCAGATGTCTGGCTACAGCCATTGTGTTCCGGAAACGGAACTCATCATCACCCCGCCCCCAAGCCCCCTGTTTCAAAACACCAGAAGCAGTCAGCACAGCCACACGCAGCCTGGCAGTTTCCGCAGGGGGCTGAATGCTTCCCAACTTGACCGCCGCACAACCGCTCACCACCATCAGAAAACAAACCAGCAACGATCTGACAGCAATTTTTATTATGTCCATAATCACTTTACCTCTCATGGTATAATAACCGTGATCACTGCGCGTTAGGTATGCAGACTTTAGGTTAGCAGATGATATCAGTTTTGAGCTTAATTTCACTTTCATATTAAAACGATTACAGATCTCGACCTGGGATGCCAAAGAATTATGAACCAGAAAACCCTGTCTGACGACAGGGTTTTCCATTCAAACATGAGCAAATCATCTTGATACAAGTTTAGCCGTTAATCGCAGTTACCAATTCTCCTGGCCTTCACCTTGGTGGTCATATTGTAACCTTCAGACTGCATGTTCATAGTGCTGTTGTAGTAATCCGAACCAAAAACCGTTACGCCGCTGAAAGTGCCTTTGCTTTTACCAGTACACTTCATCTTCCAGGTCACCTTGTTGCCGGACACCTTCATGTCAGTCACCTTACAATCATTATTTTTGTTGGATACTACATTTTTTCTATCCTTGACATCCTCTTTTGTATAGCAATGCGTCATGACCGTAGGTGCCATTTTCATCGGCATACCCGGCATCTCAACCTTGCTGGTAATTTCCCATTTGCCTTCACGCATCTCACTTGCTGCAAAAACAGCAACACCAGACACTGCAACCAGTGCAACAGCCGACAAAACAGTAAGCAACTTTTTCATGTTTACCCTCCATTTTTGATATCCAGAAATGCTATCAGTTTCTGCTGTCCATTACTAATATTCCCCAATTTAGCTACAAGATCATCAAAAACTCTTGAAATGCATTCTCTTCTTTCGCTTACCCTTGACACCGGCAAGTTGCAGTATGTCATTCATCTGCATCCGCCACGCACCGCCTTCCTTCTTGAGTTTGAATTCACGGGTACTGCTTTCGCCATGAGCCGGTGAACCTTCCATGCCTATCCTAGCATATACTCTAGCAGAAGAACGTTTTTCATCAAGCAGCCTGAAATGCTGCACCTTCTGAAAACAACAGGCGGGTCTGGTTGATGTGGAACGCAGCAAATCAATAAACTGTTCACGGGAAACCTTGCCACGACTGGATAGATTTTCATATAGACGTTCATAGTGCCCGTCACGCCAGAGGTCAAGAGTTTCGGACACGGTTTTTTCGTATATAGAGACATCCTTGGCCGCTACCGGCAATATGTTAAAAACCAGCGTCATCAATGTAGCAGCAACTATTGAAAACCATCTGACCTTCATCCGTTCCCCCTTGGCATCATTTAGAAAATTTTTATGTAATTTAGTGTAAAACCGTGAGGCTTGCAAGCCGAAAGAAACAGTGCCGCAATACAGTGAACTGCTTTAGCTTGTGAATTTTTTTTCTTGGTTTAATATGGTTAGTATCAGTCTGGCTATTTCCCAATCACAACACTGGCAGACTGAACAGGTACAACCGCTATAAATTGATGGGCAGGTCAAGGTGACAGTCATGGAAGATCAAAAAGAATTGCTGAACAGGATACTGAAGCTCAGCCTGGAGATATCGCAGATAAAGGATATTGACTTGCTTCTGGAAAAGATTCTTGGCGAGGCCAGATCTTTCACCAACTGTGATGCCGGCTCGATTTATGTCAAGGATGGTGATAGCCTGCGTTTCAGCTACGCACAGAACGACACCATGCAGAAGCAGCTCCCTCCTGGTAGAAAACTACCCTATACAACCTTCAGCATGCCCATAGACAATCATTCCATCGCCGGCTACGTTGCTGTAAACAGTAAAATGCTCAATATTCCGGATGTCTATGAGCTTGACGCGGCCTACCCGTTTTCATTTAACAGGTCATATGATCAACAGACCGGTTACAGGACGCGATCCATGCTGACCATACCTCTGATCAATCCACGTGGAGACATGATCGGAGTGCTGCAGTTGATCAATGCCAAGGATGTAGCAGGGAATGTCATACCCTTTGCAAATGATCACGAAGATATCATCATCTACTTTGCCAACAATGCGGCCAATGCGGTAGAGCGTGCCAAGATGACCCGCGAGATCATCCTGCGCATGAACAAGATGGCTGAACTGCGTGACCCCAAGGAAACAGGGCCACACGTAAACCGGGTCGCATCCTATTCGGTTGCGTTGTATGAAGCTTGGGCAGTAAAGAATGGCATCCCGCAGGTGGAAATTGACCTCAACCGTGATAAACTGCGCATGTCGGCCATGCTGCATGATGTGGGCAAGGTTGCCATTTCAGACATGATCCTCAAAAAACCGGGACGTTTTACCCCGGAAGAATTCCAGGTAATGAAACTGCATACCCTCTTCGGCGCCAATCTGTTCCCGGATATCTACTCGGATTTCGATGAGTCCTCCAGAATTGTGGCGCTGAACCACCATGAAAGATGGGACGGCAAAGGCTACCCGGGCTTTATCGACCCGCAAACGCAAAAAGCGCTGCCAGGCTACGAAGATGAGAACGGAAACCCTCGCGGCAAGAAAGGGGAAGAAATTCCCTTTTACGGCAGGATTGTCGCCCTGGCGGATGTTTATGATGCACTATCATCCAGCCGCTGCTACAAACAGGCCTGGACAGAAGATGATGTCATCAATGAAATCAGCAATGAATCTGGAAAGCAGTTTGACCCGGAACTGGTGGAAGTTTTCATAGACTGCATCGACACCTTCCGCCAGATAGAAAAGCAATATCCGGATCAAGGATAAAAACGTGGCTGGGGACAAGTAAAAGCTGAAAGCCTTTATCAGTCCCCAGTCCCCAGTTACAAAGTCCTATCTGCCGCCTCGGCAAATTTCCGCAGTTTTTCCATCATGATATCGAATTTTTTAGGTTTGAGAGACTGGGCGCCGTCACTGGAGGCATGTTCCGGGTCAGGATGCACCTCCACGATCAGTCCGTCCGCGCCTGCCGCTACAGCGGCATAGCACATGGGGGCCACATAGTGGTGATTGCCGGTGCCGTGTGAAGGATCAATCACCACCGGCAAGTGCGTCTTTTCATGCAATACCGGTATAGCAGAGAGGTCCAGGGTATTACGGGTAGCGGTTTCAAAGGTGCGGATACCACGCTCGCAAAGAATCACGGACTGGTTACCCTCGCTCATGATATACTCTGCGCTCATCAAAAATTCCTGTATAGTCATGGACATACCACGTTTAAGCAATACCGGCCTGCGGAGCTGGCCAACCTTTTTCAGCAAGGCGAAGTTCTGGGCGTTGCGGGCACCGATCTGCAGCACATCGGAATACTCGGCCACCAGATCGGCTGTCTCCGGGTTGATCACTTCAGTGACAAAAGGGAGGCCGGTCAAATCACGCGCCTTTGCCAGCAGTTTCAACCCCTCCTCTTCCAGGCCTTGGAAAGAGTAAGGTGAGGTTCTGGGCTTGAATGCGCCGCCGCGTAGCATGTGCGCTCCGGCTCTTTTAACAGCCTCAGCAGATTCAATAATCTGCTCTTCAGTTTCTACAGAACATGGGCCAGCCATGACAATCACCTGTTCGCCGCCGATCACCACATTCTCACTTATGCGAATCTGGCTGCGTTCTTTCTTGATTTCCTTGGAGGCCAATTTGTAAGGCTGCAGAATGGGCACGACATTTTCCACTCCATGCATCGACTCCAGCGTCTGCAGCACTGCCTTGCCACGCTCGTCACCGACAGCACCGATAACATCCCGGGTAGTACCGCGAATAATATGCGGCTTGTAGCCCAGTTCCTTGATACGTCTGATTACCTCGTCCTTGTCTTTTTTTGCTGCACCTGCTTTCATTACTATAATCACGTCTGTTCCCCTTTCGCACAAAACAAAAGGCCGGAAGATGCTCCCGGCCTTTGTAGCTGCGCAATTTCGGCGCAATGAAAAAAGCCGGGGAGACCTTCGTCTGCCCCGGCTTTGTGGTGTAATGTTATTAGCTTGCTGAACCTACACCTCTACCCGGGCAGACGGCCTAAAATAAAAGCCGAACCAAAAGTAAAAGGAATAAGTTGCAAAGTAGCTAAAAGTTTTCATGTAGGTAACTAAATCACATTCAAAATTGAAAAGTCAAGTCAAATTTCAGAACACCGCCAGTTCATCCGCAACCTTTACCAGATTGGGCAGGTCCGGCTTGGTCAATATATGCTGCGCCCCCAAACCAATCCACTTGCGCTTGTTATCTTCCGATGCCAGTGACGAGAATATTACAATCGGAAGCTCCTTGAGGGCATCAGTTTTTCGTACCTGTGACGTCAAATGCAGTCCATCCATCTGCGGCATTTCCACGTCAGTGATCAGCAGACTTACCAAACTGCGGATATCAACCCCTTCAGCAGCACTCTGCTTGACTTTAGCCTGAATCATCTCCCAGGCAATCGCGCCGTTTTCAGCCTCTTCCACCTTATAGCCGGCACCGCGCAGGCTGGAGCACATGGTTGCCCTGATAAAAGACGAATCGTCAGCAACCAGGACTGTCTTCTCAGAGCGATTCGCTTCACTGGCCCGTTCAGCCAGTTCAGCATCGTCAAGTGGTTTAAGGGCGCTTTCCGAGCAGAGTTCGCCAACAATCTTTTCAAAATCCAGCACCAGGATAATGCGGTCATCCATCTTGACCAGGCCAGTAACCTGGTCAGCATGAACAGAGCGTGAGGGCGGCTCAACATTCTTCCAGGAAATCCGGTAAATACGTGAAACAGAGTGCACCAGCACTCCAACCATTAAGTTATTGAACTCAAGCACAATCACGCGATCGGCTACAAGATCACCAGTATCCTTCCCAAGCACCTTGGCCAGATTAATTATCGTGATAACCTTTTCACGTAGCCGGATCATCCCTTCAACACCCGGCTTGGCATTAACCACCTTGGACATCTGCGGCAGGCGGATAATCTCACGCACCTTGGCAACGTTCACGCCATAATAACAGGGAATCACGTTGCCATGCCAGTCAACCTCATCGATCCTGAATTCAACTATTTCAAGCTCATTGGTGTCACTTTCCAGAAGTATCTTCTGCTGCTGTTGAACTGGTGGATGTTCCATTCGATCCCCCCTAGAATTTTCTGCGTTAATAATACCACAATATTTATTGCTGTGAAGATTCTATTTACGCCTCACCGCCTGAAATCACAAGACATTTTGAATAATATCAACCTTTGCATTAAAATTAATACAAACAAAAGCCCCACTGCTTCAACACTAGCCCCTGTTTTGCACAGCAATGCGGCCATCCGGCCCCGTTGATGACCAGAAAACAACTATTCAAGATCCTGTAGAGTTCCCTCAAACACAAGTGTCTCGCCGACAAAAAAGCGTCCGATCCCCTGATGTTCCCAGAATGTCTCCTTTTCGTTACTGTACCTGGTACCTGAACCGGAAAGCGCAACAGGAAGCGTGACCTTTCGGCCATCGGGAAGAAACAGCGACACGCTGCCTTGCTTATTATCAAAACAGGCCGCCAGCGCCTTTCCAGCACTAGACCTGTACACGGCTGGAATAGCATTGCTTGTACTGCTACACGTGCCTTCCGTATCGGCAACAACAACCACCGGCAGCAAACAGCTCACTGAAACCAAAAACAAAACCGTGCCGAAAATACACTTCATATCTACTCCTTGCTCTCTGCTGCATCATATGGCACAACGCTTTTATGTATTGGTTTAATCATACCAGAGCATTGATCAATCACAAGGCAGATGTAAATCTGCCATCCTTGACACCCCGACAATGCCTGTGATAGCTTGCAAAATCGTAATTTTGCACCATCGGAGTCCGCATGACATTTCCACAACTGAACCAGTTTCTGGAGTTATCCCGCCAGGGCAACCTTATTCCTGTCTACCGTGAAATCATGGCCGATATGGACACGCCGGTATCAGCCTTCAAAAAGCTGGACGACGGGCGCTTTTCCTTTCTGCTGGAAAGTATCGAAGGCGGCGAAAAGTGGGCCCGTTACAGTTTTCTCGGCTCCAGCCCCTCCAGCATCATCCGGTCCAGCGGCAATCAGGTAGAATTGATCGAAAACGGCCAGCTGACCACTATCACAACAGCAGACCCGCTGGGCTGCGTCAGGGAACTGATGGAGCGCTATGCCCCCATAGAGGTGGAAGGATTGCCCCGATTTTTCGGCGGCGCCGTCGGCTACCTGGGCTATGATATGGTGCGCCATTTCGAACAGCTACCTACTGACAAACCGGCCGTCATAGACACCTACGAATCATACCTGCTGATTACCGACACCATGGTCATCTTTGACAACGTCTGTCAGAAGATCAAGGTGGTCTGCAACGCCCATATCAACGGCGACAAGTCAGCAGAAGCAGCCTATGCCGAAGCGGTTGCCAACATAGAAAACATCATCGCCAAGCTCAGAAAGCCACTAGCCTTTGATGGCAGCACTCCTTCCGGCAAGCGCATCGAACTGCGCTCCAACGTGAGCCGTGAACAGTTCGAGGCTTCGGTGGAAAAGGCCAAGGAATACATCCGCGCCGGAGACATCATCCAGGTGGTACCCTCCCAGCGATTCAGCGGAGAACTTACCGCTGACCCGCTCAACATCTACCGGGTCATGCGGACAACCAACCCTTCACCATACATGTTTTTCCTGCGACTGGATGACACAGTCGTAGTCGGTGCGTCTCCTGAGGTCATGGTCAGAAAGGAAGGCACTCGCGTAGAGCTCCGCCCCATCGCCGGCACCCGACCACGCGGCAGAGACGAGCAGGAGGATTGCAAGCTCGGCCAAGAGCTGCTGGCAGACCCCAAAGAGCGGGCCGAACATGTCATGCTGGTGGACCTGGGCAGAAACGACCTAGGGCGGGTATGCGACACCGGCAGTGTCAAGGTATCCGAACTGATGGTCATCGAGCGCTACTCCCATGTCATGCATATCGTATCCAACATTCAGGGAGAGCTAAAAGAAACCTGCGATGCCTTTGATCTGGTCAAAGCCACCTTCCCAGCAGGCACCCTCTCCGGCGCGCCCAAAATCAGGGCCATGCAGATCATTGACGAACTGGAACCGGTCAGAAGAGAGCTTTATGGTGGCGCTGTCGGCTACTTCTCCTTCTCCGGCAACATGGACCTGGCCATTGCCATCCGAACCCTAGTAATCAAGGACGGCATGGTGCATTTGCAGGCCGGTGCCGGCATCGTGGCCGATTCGGACCCGGCGGCTGAATGGCAGGAAACAGTCAATAAGGCCATGGCCGCACGCCGCGCCATCGAGATCGCTGAAGGAGGGCTGGACTAAACATGCTGCTAATGATCGATAACTATGACTCGTTCACCTACAACATCGTCCAGTACTTCGGACAACTGGGAGAGGATGTGCGGGTGTACCGCAACGACCAGATCACCATCGAAGAGATCGATGCGTTAAAGCCGGAACAACTGGTGATTTCTCCCGGCCCCTGTTCGCCCGAGGAAGCGGGCATTTCCGTTGCCGCCATCCGGCACTTTGCCGGAAAAATTCCGATCCTGGGGGTCTGCCTGGGGCACCAGTCCATCGGCGCCGCCTTCGGCGGCAAGGTTATCCGCAGTGTCTCCTTGATGCATGGCAAGACATCCCCCATCCATCATGACGGCCGCGAGATCTTTGCCGGCCTGCCCAATCCATTCCAGGCCACCCGCTACCATTCTTTGGTCGTGGAACGCGCTACTCTGCCGGAATGTCTCGAAGTAACCGCCTGGGTTGAAAACGGCGAAATCATGGGACTGCGTCACAAGGAGTTGCCGGTCTGGGGCATCCAGTTCCATCCCGAGTCCATCCTGACAGAAGGCGGCATGGACATGCTGAGAAACTTTCTAACACTCAGCCGCAATAGATAAATCCAGCCAAACAATAAGGCCGCTCAACCTGAGTTGAAGCGGCCTTTATTCCACACACTATATAATCTTATTAAACTACTTGTAACCACACTTGTTCATGGTTTTACCGTATTGACTATCCATACCCTGGATGTGCTTTATCAACCAGTCACGCAGGAAATTCATCACCTCCTGCCCCAATGCTGTGCCATCCTTGTATTTCCCCTGAATCTCTACCACCTGCCTTATCAGGGCTTCATGTGCCGCTTTCTGTTGAGGATAGCCTTCATATTTACACTCCTGCATCAGCTTTTCTTCGTGATTAAAATGGGTTTTAGTGTACTCAACCAGTTCATTCAGGATTGAACCGATCGCCTCATTGCTCCGTCCTGCTCGCATTGCAGCGTACAAACTGTTTATAATATCAATCAGCCTTTTATGCTCATCGTCCATCCGGCTGACTCCCACACTATAACTCCGGCTCCAGTTTATCAGCTTACCGTCTTCTGAAAGTTTGAACTGTCCAACAAGTTTCTGTAGTTCTTCCGAAAGCCTTGAAAGAAGAGACGATGATGATGCCGTATTTCTGGAGCTTTCAACTGTATCACCGGCAATTGTTGTAATCTGCTGAATGCTTGAGCTTATTTCACTTGTGGTGGCAGTTTGCTCTTCTGCAGCAGTAGCAATCTGGTGAACCTGCATGGTTACTGCATTAATTTCTTCCTGAATTCTCAGCAAAGCCTCGCCAGATCTGGCCGCCTCAGTTGTTCCCTGTTCAACCTCTGCTACCCCTTCATCCATAGCGGACACAGCTGACTTGGTATCCAGCTGGATAGCTTTGATCATCTGCCCAATTTCTCTGGTTGCCCTGGTAGTCCTTTCGGCAAGCGCCCTTACTTCATCTGCCACCACAGCAAAACCTCTTCCCTGCTCACCAGCCCGTGCTGCTTCAATAGCGGCATTCAAGGCCAGAAGATTGGTCTGATCGGCAATATCCTCAATCGTCCCGACAATGACACCAATCTCATCTGACCTCTGCCCAAGGGTATCCACCGTAGCTGCTGTTGACTGCACCTTTGCAGCGATACGCCGCATAACTGAAATTGACTCCTCTACAACACTTGCGCCATGGGCAGCCGCTTCGTTAGCGCGTTTAGCACTTTCTGCCGCCATCTGACAGTTTTGGGCAATATCTCCCGAAGTTGTCGACATCTCCTCGCTGGCAGTAGCAACGGTTATCGCCTGGCTAGCCACATCTTCTGCACCGGAAGACATTTTTGCCGCATCAATACTCATCACTGATGAAGATTGTGAAATTTGGGCTGAAGTGTCCGTCAGGGTGCCAATCATTTCCCGCAAGCTGTTAATCATCCGTTCGAATGATGCTCCAAGCTGTCCAACCTCATCTTTTGAATCCAACTCAATATTGACCCTAAGATCTCCACTTGCTACCTGTTCCGCATTTTGAGCAAGCTTCTGCAAAGGTTTAGCTATGGCATTCGAGGCCAGCCAGGCCAATATTGTGCTGATTGTCAAACCAGCCAGCATCATTACGACCATCCAAATTTTTGTGGATTGTGTCGCCTGATTTACATGACCAATAGCACTATCTGCCTCTTTCTGACTGTAAGCCTGCAAATCCATGAGTATCTGGTTCGTTTTGTCGTACAGCTTTTTTCCTTCTCCCCTGGTCAGTTTTTGTGCTCCATTGGAATCGCCGCCACGAATCATGTCGTATACTTTTGCAGCTGTCGGAGCATAAGCACTCCATGCGGCATCAAAATCTGCCAATTGTTTCCGGGCCTCTGCACTTAATGGCATTTTAGCAAGACTTTCACGCATATCCTTTACTTCTTCGCGCATCTTTACCATGCGGTCGGCATAACGCTTCATCTCTTCATCAGTGTTGTTCAGATAATATTGCAGCTCAGAACGCCTGTATGTATCGACACTGTTTCTCAATTTGCCTGCCACGGCGGTGGCCGGCATCAGCACACCTCCTATCCGTTCAGTATCACCTGTTATGGATGTGAGTTTTGTAAATGTTACTACACCAGCTAGCAGCGACGAAACAAGAAAAGCAAAAATTACGATCATGAACTTCTGGTTGACACGCAAAGATGTAAACATATATCAACTCCTTTTCAGCTACCAGATGGATAGATAAACACAATTGTTTTAAAGGCTAACAAAAGAACACTTACTGTCAAGAAAGCAGAAAAGATTTTCAAACGCTTTCAAGGCACTGTTGCATATTGGCGATGTTTTTCATATATTGTTCCATCAAATCAAAATCAGGAAACGGTAATCAGACATCATGAGCAAAGAACTCGCCAAAGGGTACGAACCCCACGACGTTGAAAAGAAATGGTACCAGACATGGCAGGAAAAGGGATACTTCCATGCCGCCGCCACATCTGACAAGAAACCTTACTCCATAGTCATACCCCCACCCAACGTAACCGGCGCCCTGCACATGGGGCATGCCCTCAATAATACCCTGCAGGATATCCTCTGCCGCTGGAAGCGCATGCAGGGACACAATGTGCTCTGGATGCCCGGCACCGACCACGCCGGCATCGCCACCCAGAACGTGGTGGAGCGCCAGTTGGCAGCAGAAAAGAAGGACCGCCATGACTTGGGGCGCGAGGCCTTCATCGAGCGGGTCTGGAAATGGAAGGCTGAATCAGGCGGACAGATTATCGGACAGCTCAAGCGCCTGGGCGCCTCCTGTGACTGGGAGCGCGAACGTTTCACCATGGACGAGGGGCTTTCCAAGGCCGTGCGTACCGTCTTTGTCAAACTATACAATGACGGCCTGATCTACCGGGATAACCGACTGATCAACTGGTGTCCGCGCTGCCATACCGCCCTGTCCGACATCGAGGTGGAACACGAGGACAAGAAGGGGCATCTCTGGCACATCCGCTATCCTGTAGTTGGAGAACCCAGCAGGTTCATGGTGGTGGCCACCACCCGTCCGGAAACCATGTTGGGCGATGCTGCCGTGGCGGTACACCCCGAGGATGAACGTTACCAGTCTCTGGTCGGCAAGAAGGTCATCCTGCCGCTGATCAACCGGGAAATCCCCATCATTGCCGACGAATACGTGGACCGCGAGTTCGGCACCGGCGTGGTCAAGATCACCCCGGCCCACGACTTCAACGACTTTGAAGTCGGTCTGCGCCACAGTCTGGACAAAATCAACGTGCTGGACGAATCCGGCATCATCAATTCAGCCGGCCATCAATACGAAGGTCTGGATCGCTTCGCCGCCCGCACCCGCATCGTGGCAGAACTGGAAGAAGCCGGGCTGCTGGAAAAGATTGATGATCACCCCATGTCCGTCGGCGGCTGTTACCGTTGCAAAACGGTGGTCGAGCCGTACCTGTCACTGCAGTGGTACGTCAAGGTCGGCCCGCTGGCCGAACGCGCCTTGGCTGCCGTCAAGGACGGCAGGACCCGCATCCTCCCCAAACAGTGGGAAAACACCTACTACGACTGGATGGAAAACATCCGCGACTGGTGCATCTCCCGGCAGATCTGGTGGGGGCATCGCATCCCGGCCTGGTTCTGCGACCATTGCGGCGAGATCACCGTATCCATGGAAGACCCGACCAAGTGCGCCAAGTGCGGTAGCGACGAACTGCGCCAGGAAACCGATGTGCTGGACACCTGGTTCTCCTCGGCCCTGTGGCCCTTCTCCACCATGGGCTGGCCGGACCAGACCGCAGAATTGAAAACCTTTTACCCCACCTCCTGCCTGGTGACCGGTTTCGACATTCTCTTCTTCTGGGTGGCCCGCATGATGATGATGGGGCTGCACTTCATGGATGAGGTGCCGTTCCGCGACGTCTATATCCATGCCCTGGTACGCGATGCCCACGGCCAGAAGATGAGCAAGTCCAAGGGCAACGTCATCGACCCGCTGACGGTCATCGACCAGTACGGCACCGATGCCTTCCGCTTTACCCTGGCCGCCTTTGCCGCCCAGGGACGCGATATCAAGCTGGCTGAAGAACGTATCAGCGGCTACCGCAACTTCTGCAACAAAGTCTGGAATGCCGCCCGCTTTACACTGATGAACCTGGAAGGGTTCCAGCCTTCCGGTGGTAACATCGAAGAACTGCAACTTTCCGAGGGCGACAAGTGGATCCTGCACCGCCTGAACGAAGCAGCCCGGGAAACCAACGCTGCCCTGGAAAGCTACCGTTTCAACGATGCCGCCATGACACTCTATCAGTTCACCTGGAGCGAGTTCTGTGACTGGTACCTGGAACTGTCCAAGAAAGACCTGTACGGTGAAGACCCGCAACGTAAAGCCACGGTCCAGCATGTGCTATGCTACACCCTGGAGCAGTTGCTGAGATTACTGCACCCCTTCATGCCGTTCATTACGGAAGAGATCTGGCAGGCGCTTCCTACAGCACAGGGAGCCGAGACCATCATGCTGGCCGAGTACCCGGCGCCATTGGCAGAGCGCAGCTTCCCTGAAGCAGCCGCCAACATGGAACGGGTCATGGCGGTTATCAGCGGCATCCGCAACATCCGCGGCGAGATGGAAGTGCCACCCTCCCGTGAGATTGCCGTGATCCTTTCCTGCGGCAGCGCAGAAAGCCTGAAACTGATGAAGCACAACGAAGCCGCCATTATCGGGTTGGCCCGTGTCTCTGATCTGGCTATCGGCCAGGGGATCGAAAAACCCGAAGACGCCTCCATTCAGGTGGCCGGTGATGTGCAGATTTACGTGCCACTCAAGGGACTGGTGGATGTGGAGGCAGAAGAACAGCGACTGCTGAAGGAAATTGCCAAAATGGACAAGGAGATCGAGCTATTCTCCAAAAAACTGTCCAATCCCAGCTTTGTGGACCGCGCCCCGGCCGATGTCGTTGCCAAAGAGCGCGAAAAGCTGACTGATGTAACTAGCAAAAAGCAGGTACTGGAAGAAAGCCTGCAAAAGATCAGGAGCCTGCGTTAACAGTAAAACTTCGCACAAACAACCGGAATCAAAGTGGACGCCACATGCCGATTCAAAACATCGCCATATTCGCCAAGGTGCATGACCCCAGATGTCAGCAGATAGCCCACGATCTGATCAACTGGCTTGACAGCAACGGCCTGCAGCCGCTGGCGGAAGAGCATCTGACCCGCCACCTCGGTCTGTCCCAGACCAAGTCAGACGATGAAATCCGCGACAAGGCTGATCTGGTAGTTGTACTGGGGGGCGACGGCACACTGCTTTCTGTGGCGCGTCTGTTCAGCGGCAGGCAGATACCGATCCTGGGGGTCAACCTGGGCAGCCTGGGCTTTCTCACCGACACTACCGTTGAAGAATTGTACCCGCTGCTGCAGCGCTGCCTGGGTGGTGAAATTTTTGTCTGCAAGCGCATGATGCTGACGGTCGGCGTACGCAGGGACGGCAGGATTGTTCACAAATGCGATGCCCTGAACGATGTGGTCATCAGCAAGGGGGCGCTGGCCCGCATCCTTGACCTGGAAACCACCATCAACCAGCACATGCTGACCACCTTCAAGTCCGACGGTCTGATCATCAGCACGCCGACCGGCTCCACCGGCCACTCCATGTCCGCCGGAGGGCCGATCGTTCATCCAAAGATGAGCTGCATCATCATCAACCCCATCTGCCCCCACACCCTGACCAACCGGCCGATTGTACTGTCCGACCAGTCGGTCATCTGCGTCACCCTCTCTTCTTACGACAAGAAGGCTTATCTGACTGTTGACGGCCAGGTTGGTTTTGAACTGCAGGAGGGTGATGAAATCGAAGTGCAGCGTTCCCAAAACACCACCGACCTGATCATGCCCAGCAGCCGCGACTACTTCGAGGTACTGAGGACCAAGCTCAAGTGGGGGGAGCGGTGACAAGCGTTGTCCGCCATCCGTCGACCGTTAACCGTAAGAACCTGAGTAACTCGACAGGGGTAACATGTTAACAGATTTAACCATCAAAAATATTGCCATCATCGACTCTCTGCACCTTTCCTTCGGCCCCGGCCTGACTGTGCTCACCGGCGAAACCGGCGCCGGCAAATCCATCATCATCGACGCGGTCGGCCTGATCATGGGGGGGCGCGCCTCGACGGAGCTGATCCGTTCCGGCGAGGAAGAGGCAATCGTGGAGGCGTTGTTCGACATTTCCGGTCGCGAAGACCTGAAGCTCCTGCTGGAGGAATCCGGCATGGAAGCAGAACATGAGCTGATCGTCAAGCGTTCCATCTCCCGCGCCGGCAAAAACCGCATCTACATCAACGGCAGCATGGCCCCGCTGACCCTGCTGAGCGACATCTCCCGCCGCCTGATCAACATCTACGGCCAGCACGAATCCCAGACACTGCTGAAGCCGGAGAACCAACTGGGACTCCTGGACGACTTCGCCGGCACAACCGCCTTGCGCGTCCGCTTCAGCGAACTTTACAGCCAGCTGCAGTCCATCGAAGAACGCTTGTCCCATATGGATGAACAGGAACGCGAAGCCGCCAGGAAGCTGGACCTGCTGTCCTTCCAGTCAGAAGAGATTGCCAATGCCGATTTGAAAGCGGGGGAAGAAGAAGAGCTGGAGGAACAGCGCCAGTTGCTGTCCAACGCGGAAAAACTGGCCTCCGTTAGCGGTGAGGCCTTTGAGCGCCTCTATGGCGGCGACAGCGCCATGCTGGGACAGTTGCGCCGCATCTCCACTGCCATCGCTGAAATCTCACACATTGACCACTCACTGACAGACACAGCCAATGCCATTGAAAACGCCTATCTCCAACTGGAAGATGTTGCCGTCACCCTGCGCGGATACGCCTCCCATATCGAGTCTGACCCCCAGGCACTGCAGCAACTGGAAGACCGGCTGGACCTGGTCGGACGCCTGAAACGTAAATATGGCGCCAGCATCGCAGAAATTCTGGCATTCAAACAGGATGTGGATAAGCAGTTGGAACAGCTGGCCGGACAGCAGCAGGACAGGCAGGCCCTGGAGCACGAAAAACAGCAGGTTGGCAAGCAGTTGAAGGACATTGGAGCCGAACTGGGCAAGAAAAGACGTGCCGCCGCCGCTGATATGAAAAAAGCGCTGGAAGCGGAAATCCATCAGCTGGCCATGAAAAATGCCGTCATCGATATTGAGCTGACAACACTCCTGGAGCCGCGCACAAGCGGTTTTGAAAAGCTGGAACTGCTCTTCTCCCCCAACCCGGGTGAAACACCGCGCCCACTGGCAAAGATTGCCTCCGGCGGAGAGCTTTCCCGCCTGATGCTGGCCTTCAAGCAAGTCCTGCCGGAGGGCGATGTGCCCACACTGGTCTTTGATGAAGTGGACACCGGCATCGGCGGCGCCACTTCTGAAGTCGTCGGACGCAAGTTGAAGAAGGTTGCCGGGCAGCAACAGGTGCTCTGCATCACCCATCTACCGCAGGTTGCCGTATTCGCTAACCATCATCTGCAGGTGGAAAAACGGGTGGAGGACGGCAGGACTGCCACGCTGGTCAGACTCTTGGACGACAAGGCCCGCACAGAGGAGGTCTCGCGCATGCTGGGCGGCGCCACCATCACCGACACCACCAGACAGCACGCCCGAGAAATGCTGGCAGCAGCGGGATAAAATCGGCCTTTTCAATGCACATGTAAGATAATTTGCTACAATACCTCTTGTCTTGTTGCTCTGTTCAATCCCATAATCACACCTGACGGATATCAAAACATGCTCCACGGCCTGCTTCCTGACATTATTGTACTTTTCAGTCTGGCGCTGGTAACGGTCGTCATCTTTCAGCGTCTGAAATTCCCTTCCATCATCGGTTTTCTTTTCACCGGCATCCTGGCCGGCCCTCACGTGCTGGGACTGATTCGCGAAACCCACCAGGTTGAGCAGTTGTCCGAACTGGGTGTGGTGCTGCTGCTGTTCAGCATCGGCATCGAGCTGTCCATGGCAGAGCTGATGCGCATCCGCAAACTGGTCATGATCGGTGGCGGCCTACAGGTGGGTATCACTACGCTGCTTGTGGCCGCACTAACCGTCATCCTGGGTTACAGCATCAATCAGGGGCTGTTTTTCGGCTTCATCGTAGCCCTTTCCAGTACCGCCATCCTGATGAAACTGCTGATGGATGCTGGGCAGTTGGACGCTCCGCACGGCAAGACCGCCTTTGGCATCCTGATTTTCCAGGATCTGTGCATTGTGCCGATGATGCTGGTGACACCATTGCTGGCCGGCCAGGCACAAGGCGCAATAGACATAATGCTGGTCTGTGCCAAGGCAGCAGCAGTGATACTGGGTGCATACTACGGCACACGCCTGCTGATTCCCTGGATATTCCGGCATGTAGTCGGCACCCGCAGCCGCGAACTGTTCATCCTGACCATCATCCTGGTTGGCTTCGGCACCGCCTGGCTGACCGCCATGGCCGGACTTTCCCTGGCACTGGGGGCGTTCATAGCCGGGCTGGCCATTTCTGAATCCGATTACAGCCATCAGGCCATCAACGACCTGATCCCCTTCCGTGAAGCCTTCATGAGCCTGTTCTTTATCTCGGTCGGCATGCTGCTGAATCCGGCGATTATCCTGCAATCACCTTTGACAGTACTGCTGGTAATCATAGCCATCATTATTATCAAAACCATCGTGTCCAGCGGGGCGGCCATGTTTCTGGGCATTCCCTATCGCATCTCCCTGCTAGCGGCCCTGTCCCTGACACAGATCGGTGAATTTTCCTTTGTGCTGGCGCATAGCGGGCTGGAATACGGATTGATCAACCGGGAGAACTACCAAATTTTCCTGGCCGCATCCATTGCCACCATGGGGCTGACGCCGTTCATGCTCAAAATAGCCCCCTGGATATCAGACAGGACCTCCCGGTTGATGTCCGACCGCATGCTTCGTGGATTTGGCAAACTGTCCCAAACCGCCAAAAAAATGAAACTGGAAGACCATGTCGTCATTGTGGGCTATGGACTAAACGGCCGCAATCTGGCCAAGGTACTCAAACACCTCAACATCAAATATGTTGCTATCGAAACCAACCCTTTCACCGTATCCAGCGAAAAGAAACGCGGCAACAAGCTGATCTTCGGCGATGCCACCAACCAGGAAATCCTCTCCCACGCCTGCATCGAAACCGCCCGCATCATGGTAGTGGCCATCTCCGACGCCACGGCCAGCCGGCGCATTGCCGCCCAGGCCCGCTCCATGAGCAGCACTATCCGCATCCTGGTCAGGACACGCTACATGCTGGAGATGGAGCCGCTTTTCAAACTGGGGGTCAACGAGGTCATTCCTGAAGAGTTTGAGACGTCGGTGGAGATCCTGTCCAGGGTACTCAAAACCTTCCTGGTTTCGCAGGATGATATTGAACAGTGCGTCAACGAGATCAGACGGGACGGCTACGAGATGTTCCGCAGCATGAGCAGGCGCCACAGCCACGCCATCGGTATAGGCAGCTACCTGTCCGGGGCGGAGATTGCCACGCTGGAAGTACGCAAGGGGGCACGGCTGGAGGGTGAAAGTCTGAGGGTGGGCACCCTGCGTAACTATTCCGGCGCCAGCATCATCGCCATCAAAAGGGGCAAGGATATCACCCCCAACCCGGATCCGGTATGGCAACTGGCCGCGGGTGACGTGGTGCTGATCCTGGGCAGCCCGGATCAGATCCGTGTCGCCGCACCGCTGTTTGAATCCCCGCAATAGACCATTCTCCGCCAAACGAGGTGTTGCAGATGAGTGAATACAAGATCAGCATAGGTATCAGTTCATGCCTTTTGGGAGAGCCGGTACGTTATGACGGCGGACACAAACACGACCGCTACATCACCGACATGCTGGGCAGGTACTTCCGCTTTGTTCCGGTCTGCCCCGAGGTCGGCTGCGGACTGCCCATCCCCCGTGAATCCATGCGTCTGGAAGGCACTCCGGACTCTCCGCGACTCATAGCCAATCGTAGCAGAACAGATTTGACCAGCCAGATGACGGCATTCTGCCGGACAAAGGTTGTGGAGCTTGAAAGCGAGGATCTCTGCGGTTTCATTTTCAAGAGCAAATCCCCCAGTTCAGGGCTCTTCCGGGTAAAGGTCTACAATCAGGGCATGCCTGCCAAAATAGGTCGCGGCATCTTTGCCGACGCCGTCACCAGGCATTTTCCGCTGTTGCCGGTGGAAGAGGAAGGTCGCCTTAACGATGCCGATATCCGGGAAAACTTTCTGGAACGGGTCTTCAGTTATCGCCGCTGGAGGGATATGATGGCAACCGCCCCCGATCTGGGCGATCTGGTGGAATTTCACACACGCAGCAAGCTGCTGATCATGTCACACAGCGTCGAGGGTTACCGGTGGTTGGGCAGGCTGGTGGCCAATGCGAAGCAGTTGGAAAGAAATGAGCTGTTCAGGCAGTACGAAGAGCTGTTCATGTCTGCTCTGACCCTGCAAGCCACTGTCAAGAAACAGACCAACGTACTGATGCATATCATGGGCTATTTCAAAAAACAGCTGGACAGCATGGAGAAGGCGGAATTGCTGGAGGTTATCGGCCAGTATAACAGCCGGCTGGTACCGCTGATCGTACCGCTGACCCTGCTGAAACATTACGTCAACAAATACGATCAGCCGTACCTGAAAAAACAGACCTATCTGTCACCGCACCCGGCGGAATTGATGCTGCGCAACCACGTTTGAAAAGTCTGCCTAAATTTTCTGCTGTCAGCGGACGGCTGAGCAGGTACCCCTGCAAACACTGGCATCCATGCTCCTGGAGAAAATCGGCCTGCGCGGCGGTCTCAACACCTTCAGCAACCACCTTCAAGTCAAGCCCCCTGGCAAGTTCCAGTACTGATTCCACGATACTGACTGCATTCTGTTCATGTGGAAGGTGGCTGACAAAGGTTTTATCTATCTTCAACTCGTCCAGCGGCATACGGTTAAGATAGCACAGTGATGAAAAACCTGTGCCGAAATCATCCAGCGACAGCTCCACGCCCATTTCAGACAATTCCCCCAGCACCCTGACGGTACTCTCAATATCCTTCATAACAACACTCTCAGTAATCTCCAGACATAGGCAGGAAGCCTCCATACCGCTGGACTCCAAGGCTGCCCTGACCGTTTCAACCAGATTGCCAGCATGAAACTGACAGGCCGATATATTCACTGAAAGCCGCAGGGCCGGCATCCCCTCCGCGCGCCAATAGACATACTGCCGGCAGGCACTGTGCAGCACCCATCCCCCTACATCCACAATCAGGGCCGTCTCTTCCAGCACGGGTATGAAAACCTCCGGCGACACGAGTCGTTCTTCGTTTGCCGGCTTCCAGCGCAGCAGTGCCTCCATTCCGCTTATCCGACGGCTGATGGCATCGTACTGGGGTTGGAAGTGCAGAACATACTCGTTTCTTGCCAAAGCATGATGCAGGTGAGACTCCATCATCAGCCTCGCCTGAGCTTTGGCACTCAACTCGCGGGTATAATATAGAAACCGGTTTTTGCCCATTTTTTTGGCTTTAGCCATGGCCACATCTGCGTTCTGGATCAACCTTTCAATCGATTCACCGTCCTGCGGAAACATGGCAATGCCGGTACTGGCAGTCAGAAACAATTCATGCCCGCTGATCTCGAAAGGTGAATTAAACTGTTCCATCAGTGAAAGAATAAACTCAGAAATAGCAAATGTATTCGTCATCATGATCACAAACTGGTCGCCACCCAGCCTTACCAGGGTGTCAGCACTACCAACAACAGAGCGCAGCCGTTCTGCCACCATTTTCAGCAGCCGGTCTCCGCTGTCGTGGCCAATGGCTTCATTAATCAGACCAAAATTATCCAGTCCCAGCAAAAACACAGCAATATCCGCTTGCATTTCTTCAGCTGAGACGGCTTCAAAAAAAATCTGACGCAACCGTTGCCGGTTGGGCAGATCGGTCAGTTGATCACATTCTCCCATTGCTTGAAGCATTGTGTTCTGCTCTGCGATGGTTTTAATCATCGCATCATGCTGCCTTCTGACAGAACGGTTCAGTTCAACCCTTTCAAATGCCCTTCTTATAGCCAGTTCCAACTCGCCAAAATCTATCACCGGTTTGGCGATGTAGTCCCAGGCACCCCTGCGCAAGGCCTCAACGGAGTCACGCACCTGGCCTGTGCCGGAGATGACGATCACTGGCGTGTCTGGGCTGGCCTGGCAAACCGTGCTGACGACCTCTAGTCCGTCCATCCCCGGCATCCGCAGGTCTGTAAACACCAGATCCGGCTTTAAGGCATGAAACATCTCCACACCTTTTGCACCATTTTCAGCCTCAAACACCTCATAACCATAATCCTTGTAAAATGCGGCAATACTCTGCCTTACGTCCGCATCATCCTCTATTGCCAGAATTGAAATTTGATTCTCCAACATAACCCCTTCCAACCCTTCGACATCAGATAAATCCGATTCTTAACGTTGAAACAGCTGATTTACTTACATGCAAATCACCGACTAGCCTGCAACGGCAGTAAAACAGTAAAACAGGTCCCCTCGCCGGGAACAGAATCAACTGACATTTCTCCACTGGCATGCTTTGTCACCAACATGTAACTGACATAAAGCCCCAGACCAGTGCCGCTACCAACATCCTTGGTGGTAAAAAACGGCTCGAACAGTCGCTTGCGGATTGCTTCCGGGATACCAGGTCCATTATCTGCAACGCTGATTACAGCCCTGTCATCCTTGACCCCAAGCGAAATTTTTATCTCCGGATTTATATGTCCCGACATATCAGCTAAAGCCTGAGCCGAATTTTTGAGCAGGTTGATCATGACCTGCTCCAACTCCACTACGTTTACCGGCACAAGCGGCATATCCTGTTCGAATACTTTGACAATACGGATATTATTGAAATCATATTTCTTGCGCAGGTCATAATCTCTGGAGACCATTTCAACGGACTGGTTCAGCAGTTCAGCAAGATTAGCTGGTTGATATCCAGGATTTGGTCTGCGGCTGAACTGAAGCATATTTGAAACTATTCTTGATGTACGAATACCGGCCCTGCCGATCTTGTACAGGAAATCCAGTATATCTCGTCTGGCAAGATATTCACAAACCTGTTCCAGCTTTATTCCAATCTCTCCTGCCACCTTGTGATTGACAGCCAGATCAATTGACAGACGCCGCTCGATATTCTGCACGTTCTGAACAATGATGCCCATGGGATTATTGATCTCATGCGCCATACCTGCGGCAAGACCGCCAATCATCATCATTTTCTCTGTCTGTATCAGCAACTCCTCAGCCTTGCGACGTTCGGTAATATCCTGCGCAATGGCTATAATCCCCTGCAGCTCGCCTTTACTGTTAAAAAAGCGCGTATTTGTCCATTCACAGATAATCGTATGCCCATCCTTGGTTACATTTTCATTGACAGGTAACGTGTCTATTTCTCCAGCAAGTATGTTGTTCCAGCGGGAATGATCAAAACTCTGTTTCGGCCCGTTAATCAGGTGATATATCAGGCACCCCTGTGCCTCTTCAGCGGTATACCCGAACAGACGTTCGGCCGCCGTATTCCATCTTCTTACCACGCAATCCGTATCCAGCAGGATCGATGCCACCGGCAAACTCTGCACATAAAGACGCAGAGTCTGTTCGCTGTGTTTCAGGGCATCTTCAGCCTGCTTGCGTTTAGTCACCTCCTTGAGGAACCCTTCCAGATATTCCACTTCACCATTTGCAGCACGAACCGCCCGCATGTTTCCGCTGATATAGAACAGACTGCCGTCACGCCGCCGGCAGGGCACATCCTCCCAAAGCACATATCCGTCTGTATGTAATACATACTGGATAAGTTCCTCACGCTGTCTCTGATCGTCATAACAGCGTGTTATATTGCTAATCTCTGCCATCATCTGGTGTTGGTTGTCATAGCCAAACATCCGGCAGATCTCCGGATTAAACAGGATCAGATCTCCGTTGAGCCTGGTCTGAATAACACCAAACGGGGCATCGCTGAACAGACGTCTGTAGCTCTCCTCGGAGATACGCAAGGCCGAACATACTCGATCATTTGTTGCAAGCTGCAACCGCAACTGTTTTTCCATATCCGCCAGTTCATGATTTCGTTGCCTTAATGCCTCTGTCCTTCTTTCAACACTCTTCCTGAGCAAAAACACATTCAGCAATACAATGGGGAATACAATGCTTGCTGCGAACAAAGTAAATTTCATCCAGGCCGGGATAACTTTTTTTCTGCTATTTTCTGCCAGCCTGCGCAAAGAAGTATGGTAGCCAGAAGACTTGTCCTGCATCAGTTGCCTCAGGTCATTGTCAATTGCCTCCAGCACATATGTGTTACGGCCTTTTGCCGTCATAAACCTCAGCTCTGATGGGGCAAAGACAATATGGGTACCCCTGACATCACGCCCTTCTATACCGGCTTCTGCCACGGAATTATTGACAACACCGGCATCAGCTTCTCCATTTTCCAACGCGCTGATCACCGCTTCATATGAAGGCAGCAACACAAAATTTGCACTAATACTGTAAGCAGCAAGCATTTCCTGCAGTTTTTCGGAATAAATGTTGTTTTTGACCAGCGCAACGCGAGTGCCACGAAGCTCTACAAGAGAATCAATCTCTTGTCCGTAACCTTGCCTGGATATAAGCAGTTGCCCCCAGTTATTGATTACGGTCAGCTGGTTGTAGTCAAAGCGCTTTTTCCTTTCCTCAGTCACAGCAACAGCCATTAAAAGATCAATCTCGCCGCGTTCCAGCTTTTCAAAACAGTTGTCCCATTGACAGGGAACGTATCGTATACGCCACTTTTCCTTTCCGGCGATTTCCTCCAGAACTTCCGGGAACAGCCCATGCAATGTACCATCTACAGACAAGTCACTGAGCAGCGAAGTATTGGCCCCGCCAACCTTAAGCACCCGCTCTTCTGCATTGACATCTGCCTGCAATACCAGGAATGAGAGCAGTATCAGCAACAATATGTTAAGACGTCTGTTGTGCAGCAAAATCAATTTCCCTTCTGTCAGACTTGGCTGACCGCCGAATACGCACCCGGCGTTGATTACGTAACAGCCAAACAAGATGGCGGCAATTCATCTTAATTTCGCAAAGCTCCCGGTTTTTGCAATGAATTGAGGTTCTTGCAAAAAGATTGTCATGCCCGAGTGGTTCTGTCAGGGATCCATTCTTTTCAAAAATATAAAAGCTGGATTCCAGCCAGAAAGCTGTCGGAATGACCTTTTACGAGACATTTGCAAGAGGCTTACTTGATAAAACAGATACAGGCCAGAGGTATAAAGCAGGCAGTATGAAACACGATATTTCAGCGTTTGTCCAGCACCTGCAACAAAACAACACCACTATGTATACTGCAGTCTGAACTCATGAAAATTCAATTTTCCGCTTCAGTAAACAGCATCCACGCTGTTCATGCTTTGTTTTTTCCCCTGCAAAGATCTCCTGAAAACATATCGCGGATTATCAAGTCAATATCCGCGGTTTCACTTTCAGCAGACACCGTAGGCATGGCATTTGGCACAATACACCATCCATTTATTTCATCATAGCAATGCTGTTCGGCATACGCCATAGCGCCCGGATCAACAACCTGCACCTGATGCCAGTCCGCATACCGGTAAGCCGCTGACGCCCCGATATTTCTGGACAGATTGCCGGACAGTTTTTTGGCGTATTTCCAAGCCGTTTGACGATATTCACTAAATATGCGCTTGTTCATTGTCTAAAATTAGATCGTCAGCTTATAATCAGGCAATGCCATGTTTTTCTAGCTTTTTACAATTCTGCCGCTCGGCAAGCACATGTAACCCCTGCATTGCTACAACAATAATTCCCAGAGTCATCATCACAGTCATAATCCATCTCCTCTCAGTCAACTTTATTTGCCTGATCAATAGTTTTTAAGGAAAGACAGCAATTCAGCTCAGCTTGAAACGCCTGATCAACTCTTGCAGTTCCTTGGCCTGCCTGGCCAGTTGCGCTGCGGCGTCAGCTGTTTCTTCGGCGCCCCTGGCGGTGTGCATAACAACCTCGGTGATCTGCTGCACGTTCATAGTCACCTCATTGGTGGTGGCGGTCTGTTCCTCTGCCGCTGTGGCAATCTGGCTGATTTCCATGGAAACCTCATCGATGCTGTTCAGAATCTCCTGCAAGGCCTCTCCTGATTTTCGTGACGAAACAGCACCCTTCTCAACATCGGCCACCCCTTCTTCCATGGATTTGACCGCCTCTCTGGTTTCCCCCTGAATAGCCTTGATCATCTCGCCAATTTCCTTGGTAGCTTTTGTGGTGCGCTCAGCCAAGGCTCTGACTTCATCGGCCACTACGGCGAAACCGCGGCCCTGTTCTCCTGCCCTGGCTGCCTCAATGGCCGCGTTCAGGGCCAGCAGATTAGTCTGATCAGCGATATCTTCAATAGTTTCCACAATGTCACCGATCTGCTCGGATCTCGCCCCCAGCGCTTCTACCGTCCTGGCTGTATCCCTGACCCGGTCGGCAATCACATTCATGCCGGTTATGGTTTCCTGAACCACTGCCGCCCCGGAATTGGCAGCCAATGTGGAATGACGCGATGATTCTGCAGCCAAGGAGCAGTTTCTGGAGATATCGTTGCTGGTGTGCGACATCTCTTCGCTGGCAGTAGCAACCGTGCCGGCTTGGGCCGCAACTTCCTCGGCACCGGTAGCAATCTGGGCCGAGGCCTCATGCAGTTGGCTGGATGCTGCCGCTATCACTGCGGAGATATCAACCGTATGGGAGACCATATCCCTCAGGCTTGAGACCATATGCTGCATAGCCACCATCAAGCTCTCTTCACGCTTGCCTTCAACAACTATATTTACAGACAAGTCCCCTTCAGCCACCTTGCGAGTAATGTCCACCACTTCAGCAGGGTCGCCCCCCAGGCGCCCCACAACAGAGCGGCTGATAACCACTCCCAACCCGACAGCAGCCAATCCGGCAAAAAACACCAACGCAACGGTCAGGTAAATGGCCTGTTTTGCCAGAACAAGATTATCCAGAGCCACCTGCTTGCCGTAATTAACCTTGACTTCGCGCATACCGTCGAGACGTTTGCGGTAATCGGCGCCTGCCTTGCGTTCGTCCCCCTTTAAGAAGGCCTTTACCTCTTCGCGTCGACCGGCGTCAATCAGCGACACAACACGTTCCATTACCTGGATATATGCGTCTCTGCTCTTTTTGAATTCTTCAAAATCTTTTCTGCCTTTTTCAGTCAGCAGAGTTTTTTCGTACAACTCAGATTTTTTTGCGATTTCTGCACGCTGTCGCCTGATCATCTCCTTACGTTCTTCTACCTCGCTTCCCAATTCCGCATCGGCAATATCGCGCAGACAAATCCTGACAATCAGAAAGGCCACCGACATATCAGACACATAACTGGAGGGTACCGTAACGTCTTCATAAAGGAGCTTGCTTGCTGCATCCATTTTTTTGATATTCAAGACCCCAACCCCGCCAACCAAGGCGCAGACAAAAGCCACAAAAACAAAACTAATAATCAGCTGTTTTCCCAAATGTAGCGACTTGAACCACGGCATGAATCTCCCCCCTTGGAACTCATTGATAGCAGGCATAGAGCAACATGCGGGCCAAAACACATAACTCAGCTATTTCAAACAGTTAAACAAAAGCAACAACAGCAAGGCCTGGGATTATTTTCGCAACAGGCAAACAATCCGGCAAAATATCTAACCATTCTGGAAAGTTAAGAGTGTGTGACAATATGGGCGGGGTGTGCTGATTTTCGTAGGGGTGCAAATGAGTCAAGCTACGGAAGGGTTGCGTTCCTTGTTTAGCTTCTTGTTGAGTGCAGAGCGGTTGATGCCTAAATATCTGGCAGCAACCCCCTGATTGCCGCCGGCCAGTTGCATGGCGCGCTTTATCAACAGCGTTTCAGCCTGCTTGAGCGTTGGCAGTGTTCCGTCCGCTGCACCGCCCAGTAACGATAGCGGCCGCTCAATATCCGCTATCTGCTCGGGCTCATGCCTACCGATTGAAGACAGAAAAGAGTCCATGGAAAGCACACCGGATGCATGGCGGGCAAGTGCCTCAAAAACCATGGCCCGCAGTTCACGCACATTTCCGGGAAAGCTGTAAGCATTGAGATAGTCGCACAGCTCTGGTGGGGGGTAGGGTTTCTTCTTGTTTAGTTCCTGCGCTGCCTCTTGCAGAAACTGCTCCAACAGCAGAGGAATATCTTCTTTTCGTTCCCGCAGCGGAGGTATCTGCACCTGGTGCGCATAAAGCCGGTAATACAAGTCATGACGAAAATCTCCTGCTTTGAGCATGGCCGGCAGGTCACGATGGGTCGCCACGACTATGCGACAGTTGGCGCGTTTGGGATAGTCTGAACCCTGCGGAAAATAGTCCCCTTCCTGCAGCAGTCGAAGCAGCTTGATCTGCGAGGCCTCCTTCAAGTCGCCGATCTCGTCCAGAAACAGAGTGCCGTCCTTGGCCTGCGCAACCAGCCCTTCACGGGTATGGTCCGCTCCGGTAAAGGCGCCGCGGACATGTCCAAACAGGGTATCACTGAACATGGTATCATCAAGCCCGGCCACGTTGACGCAGATCAGCCTGCCCTTGCGGCCGCTCACTGCATGTACGGCCTTGGCGAACAGTTCCTTGCCAGTGCCGGTTTCACCGCTTATCAGAATCGGCTGGCTTGTCGCGGCCACCACTTCCAGATACCTGAACAGGGAAAGCATTGCGGGATGCCGGGTGATTATTTCGGCAAAGGCTTGGGGATGTTTAAGTGATGCATTGAGGATTTTATCTTTGAGTGAATCCACTTCCTTGCGCAGGGAAGATTCCTGAAGCAGGCGTCTGACATTCAGCTCCAGTTCCTCCATATCGCAGATCGGTTTTACAACATAATCTCTGGCCCCCAGGCGCATAGCCCTGATCGCATCTTTGATCTCTCCGGTACCGGAAATTACCAGCACCGGTGTGTCCGGACTATTGGCCGCCAGTTCCCGGATCACTTCAAACCCGTCCAAGACCGGCATGCGCAGGTCGGTAATGACCACATCAGGGCGTTCCCTGTAAAACAGCTCCAGCCCGGCCTTACCATCAGCCGCCTCAATCAAGGCAAAGCCGCTATCAGAGAGATAGACGGCGATACTTTCACGCAAATCCTGGTCATCATCTATCAGCAGCAGTGTGTTTCCATTCATCCCGACACCTGACACGATTTCAGTTCTTAACTGTCATGGACAGCCATATACCGCCAAGAACAAATACAAAGTTGGCTCCCCAGGCAGCCACAACTGGCGGCAGCACCCCGCTGCGTCCGTAGGACAGCAACATGGCGTTTACTACAAAAAAGGCGAAACCGATGGCAATGCTGGCACCGATGCCCATGGCTACACCACCGGAACGGCTACTGCGCAGGGCAAAGGGAATCCCCAGAATAACCATGACAAATGCAGCAAAGGGTGCGGACAGTTTATTGTGCATCATGGTCTGGTAGCGGTAGGCCTGATAGCCCCCCTTCTGCAGACTGTCAGCATATTCTTTAAGTTTGGCATAACTCAGGTTATCGGCGTTGTTGTCCAGCACCTTCAGGTCATCCACCTCCAGATCAATCGGGATGACCATGGTTGCCTGCCGCTGCGAAGCAAAACCCGGCCCCTTACTGAACTCCTTGACCACAGCCTTCTGCAACTCCCATTTATCATTTTTGTAAAAGGCGCTTTCCGCATCAATGCGGCGAACCGGGTTCATACCACCTTCCAGCTCCCAGATGGTGACACCTTTCAGCATCCTTTCCTGTGGATCAAAGATATGGGCCTGCAGAATCAGGTTATCGGAACGAAACCAGATGTTGTTGCGTTTGAACACGGCATTTACGCCCTGTTTTTTTATCTTGACCCGTTCCACATGCTCCATGCGCTCGTAACTGTCCGGCACAACAAACTCGGTATTAAGCAGCAGTATCAGGCAGACAGCCAGACTGAGCAGCACCATCGGCATGGCGATGCGCAACAGGCTGACACCGCAGCTGCGCATGGCAATGACTTCGCTGTTGCGGGAAAGCAGCCCCAGGGTCAGCAGAGTGGTCATCAGTATGGAAAAAGAGGCGGTCTGGCCGACCATTTCCGGCAGTTTGTAGACAAAGAACATGACGATGTCGCCCAGATTGCCGCCAGCACGCAGGAAACGGGGAATCTTTTCCATCATGTCCAGCACCAGATAGACGGCCACAAAGCTGCCCAGGCACAGCCCCAGCAAACGCAGCCACATAACAGCAATATATCTGCTCAGTATGCCCATGCTTAATCTCCCTTCCTGAACAGTTTCATGAACATCTCGGGAGAAGGCAGGCTAAGGCTGCGTTCCTGCGAGGCCATCCGCAGCAGCAACCAGCCGGCAGCCAGAAAGATCATATTGGGCGTCCACAAGCCGATTATGGCCGGGACAGCCCCTTTTTCCACCATGGTTTTCATCAGCGACATCAAAATATAATAAGCCAGCAAAATGGCAATGCTCAGCGAGAAACCTACCGACTTTCCGGACCTGCGGTTCTGAATCCCCAGCGGCATGGCCAGCACGGCAAACACCAGCGAGGCAAACGGCAGGGCGAAGCGACTGTGGTATTCGGCAGCCATCTTCAACCGGACTGGCTTGGCGGTACCTGGATGCTGCATCTGTCTTTCCAGTTCGGAGAGACTCATATCCAGTTCGTTCAGACCGATGCCTGCCCCGCTGTTCTGACGACTGATTGTCATCAGGTACTCCTTGAAATTCACCAGATGGTATTCATCCTTTGTGCCGGCCTTATGGATACTGCCGTTGTAAAGCACAATGCGGGCATCGTCCGAACCGGCTACCCCTCCGATCAGACCATCCCTGGCAAAGATGGTCAGCGGTTTCTGCGCATCCCGGCCGTCATGGATCAACACATCAGTCAGCCTGCGTGTATTTTCGTCATAATGGTCGGCATAAAGTACAATGCCGGGCATATCGTCCCAGAACACCTTCTCACGGATGGTGGCAGCCACATTCTGCTTGAGTATCTGAAAACTGAGCTGTTTGAAGGAGCTGTTGCCCCAAGGCACGCCGTAGATGCTTGTCACCAGGGCCAGGCTGGTGGTCACGATAGCACAGAGCAGCACCGGCGGCATAAGCTGGATCAGACTGATGCCGCCCGCCTTCATTACAGTGATCTCGTTATCCGAGGACAGGCGGCCGAAGGCCAGCAATACGGCCAGCAGAAAGGCCATGGGCAGGGTGAACACCAGGAAGGAAGGCATCAGACAGCCGATCATCCGGGCCACATCCTCAAAGGGTACACCTTTGGAGATGACCATTTCGGTCAGCTTGATCAGGCGCCCCATCAGCAGAATCAGCGTGAAGACGACAATGCCGAGCATGAAAAGTGAAGCAATTTCACGGATGATGTATAGATTGATGATTCGTTTCATTGAGGGGGGATGATACATGAGCAGCGTGCGGCTGTAAAGAAAACAGGCTACTTGAGCTCGCGGATAATCTCTCCTTGCCTTTGCGCCAGCAGCCTGCCGATCTGGTCTTCCGTGGTTTTATCATGCTCAAAGAGCATGATGCAGCGTACGCCCTTCCTGACTTCTTCCGTACGGATCAGCTTGGCCATGATCCTGGTATTGCTTTTACCTTTAAAGGTAAGAAAAGGCAGATCCATATTAAGATAAAAATAGGAATAATTGCCCAGCAGGGACGCATCCGCTATGTCGATGGCGCACCCCAGCAGTGAAAGATCGCGCATGCGGCCGGGAATCTGTTCCGTGCCAGCCTCCACCATCACTGACAGAGGTGTTCCCATCTTGACGCGAATGGAAGCACGGCGGTCGGGCATTACCTCCACATAGGCAAAATCAGCCAATTCAACTTCATCGGTTTCTGTCCGGTAGTTTGCAGTTGCATAGATATCGTGTCTGAGCCTGGAAGACCTGAGGATGGTATGTTTATTGTGCTGGATGGCTTTGACCTGCGCCGGGGTTGTCCGACACGAGAGCGTATCTCCAAAGGCATAGAGGATTTCGGCATCCGCGACGATCGGCACTTCTTTATAGTAATTAACGAATTTCATGAATGGCGATTGGTACTTATGATGAAGTGCCAACAATTCATCCAGAATATTTACACTGGGGTCTTCCTCAATCAGCTTGAAGTGATCATCGCCCATTATCAAGTGTGCGTCAAACATGCAGTCACAGGCTCCCGAAACAGATTTGTTGAATAATATTAAAGTTTGTTTCAAAAGAATACCACAAAACTGTAGCCTGAAAAGCAAATAGCCTGCAAAACCGGGTTTTGCAGGCTATTAATGCCCAAGGCAACGCCTTGATTTGGAATTGTAATTACTTCTGGGCGGACCAGAGCCCATGCAGGTTGCAGTATTCACGGACAGTCAGAGATTCTGCCTTGACCCGGAACAGGGCTTTGGGCTCCTCGCCCGGCTTGAGGAACTGACGGTAGGCCTTGCCGTCAGCAATCAGCTCGATCCACTCAATGTAATGCTTTTCCTCCATCGGGTGCGCCACACTGCCGACACTCACCTGCACATAATCCTCGCAGACCTCGATAACAGGCACATGTTTTTCTTTGGCGGCATCCACGGTGTTTTCCACCATCAGCTTCATTGGCGCGCCGCAGCAGTTAATCGGAACCGGTCCGGCATGTACGATCTCGACAATATTACCGCAGTGTTCGCATTTGTAGATCTCAAGCAGTTTGGACATGTTGTCATCCTCCTTTTCTCTGTTCAGCCATTCAGGCCGTTGTTATTAAGGTTTTCACCTACCAGTTTTCAGCTTGCAGTTCAAAATGTTCTTTGGGATGGGCGCATGAAGGACAGAGTTCCGGAGCCGACTTGCCGCTATGCAGGTACCCGCAGTTGCGGCAGCACCATACCACCTCGGTATCACGTTTAAAAACCCGGTCAGCCTCGATATTGGCCAGCAGATCGCGGTAGCGCTTCTCGTGATGCTTTTCTGCAACGCACACGGCTATCCACAACGCGGCTATGGCCGGAAAGCCCTCTTCTTTTGCCACTGCCGCAAAACCAGGATACAGATCGCTGTGTTCCTCATACTCACCGTTTGCTGCGGCCAAAAGATTTTCAGCAGTAGTGCCAACCCTGCCGGCCGGAAAACAGGCGGTTATTTCCAGGTCCCCACCCTCCAGGTAGCTGAAAAAACGTTTGGCATGCTCCTTCTCCTGGCTGGCTGTTTCCTCAAAAATGGCCGCTATCTGCACATAACCGTCCTGGCGGGCCTGCGATGCGAAATATGTATACCTGTTGCGAGCCTGACTCTCGCCGGCAAAAGATTTCAGAAGATTCTGTTCTGTTTTGGTTCCTTTTACTGATTTGCTCATCATTTCCTCCCTTTGACCACGTAACACCACACAAACAAGACCAATATAGTCTTTTTATATACACTACATTTTATGTTTTGCAAGCAGGATTTTTTAACGGATAAAAACCAATGACAATCTTTACCAATGACAACCACAGCTTATTGTGCAATAAGTAACAAAATTTAACCTTTCATACCCCGACACCGGAGATAAGCGAATGACCGCTACTGTCACCTGCCCGCACTGCAGTTATTCAAAAGAGTTGCCGGCTGGCGCGTTGCCGCCGCACGGCACCACCGCCACATGCCCGCAATGCCGCCAGCCATTCGTTACATCGGAAAAGAATGTTCAACATAGAGAAAAACAGACAGAAGAGCTGATCTGCACGGCACAGCAAAACGAATCTTCAGCTGAGCCCCTCTCCCCAATACAGCAAAACCCCCTGCAAATCAGCATACCGGTCAAGTTCAACACCTTCACCAAGCGTGATAGCCGTTTCAGGGGAAAAGGAAGCATCGAAATCAAAGATGAGACGCTCTGGGTGACCGGACAGCGCAACAGGCTCTTTGCCACCGGAAAGGTGACTGAAAACTATCCGCTTGCAGACGTTTGCAACGCAATCCGGGACGAAGAGGTTGTCAGCTTTACCGTGCCTCTGAAAAAGGGACACTGGGCCGCCCTGCTCAACTGCCGGGACAGTTCCGATGCTGCTAAACTGGCTGCGGCGCTGCCGCAGCAGACCGACAGCAGATTTTTCAATATTGACCAGGCCAACCATGAGCTCAACGAACGTGTCGCCACCCTGCCCGGCGGCTCGCCGGCGGTATGGACGATATTGCCGTTGAACTGCCTGATTTACCTGATCGTCGCCTATACCGGCAAGCAGTGGTTCAGCTTTAACGCCGACTACCTGACAACAGTTGGAGGAAACTTCTCTCCGTTGACTACAGAAGGGCAATGGTGGCGCATGTTCACCGCCACCTTCCTGCACGGCGGGCTACTGCACCTGGCCTTCAACATGTATGCCCTGTACAGCTTCGGCATGCTAACTGAAAAAATATTCGGCACCCGCGACTTTCTGCTGATTTATATCCTGTCTGGCCTGGCCGGTTCCGCAGGCACACTGATGTTTTCATCAACCGCCGTAGGAGTCGGCGCATCCGGCGCCATATTCGGCGTAATGGGCGCCATGCTCGCATTCCTGACAACAGACCGCAAGTTTCTGAGCGAAGGGGCCCGCAAGCAGCTCATATCCAACTTCGCCATATTTGGCGCCTATTCACTGATGCAAGGCTTCAGACATAGCGGCATCGACAACGCTGCTCACATCGGCGGTCTGCTGACCGGGTTTATCACCGGCTGGGGCATCGGCACGCCCGCGCCGCTGCTCAAGGGGTGCAGTGAATGGCTGAATGCCCGTCTGGCACTGGCGCTGTGCGCGGTACTGCTCACAACAGGCCTGGTGACAGCCTTTTCACCACGGCCATACCAGCATTACAAAAACCATGTGGCCATGATCGAACTGCTTAAGGAAATGTCTGTCAGGGAGAAGGATCTATCCGAATTCATCAAGCAGAATGCCCCGAAAGATAACCAGGCCAGCCAGGCTGATGCCCAGAGGTTTGCCGTCAGGATGCGGGAGACTTACAGCGGCATACCGGAAAAGCTGACCGAAATTCAAGCCACTACAGATGGACTAAGAGAAAGAAAAACGCTGCTGGCGGAGTACATCAACACCAAGGTTGCCAGCGCGGAAATGTTTGCCGTCAGCCTGGAACGCAATGATAGCAAGCTACTGGAAGAAGCCAAGAAAAAGGCTGAATCGGCGAAGAAAATTGGTGAAGGATTCGCAAAACCGTTTAACTGGAATAAGTAGTAGATATTTCAAACTATTTATATCCATATCAATCGAATGAAGAGGCAATAGATGGAAATTAAATGCCCACACTGTAACTACCAAAAGAACGTTGATGATGAAAAAGTTCCTGATCATGAAACTTTCGCAACATGCCCGACTTGCCATGGACGCTTCAAATTTAAAAAGGATATTCAACCTCAAGAGATAAAAAACAATGAACTGAATTTCACATGGAAAACAGAACCGCCTAAAACCCCATTTTACAAAAAACGTGTAAATATCCTCTTAATACTTCTTACTCTGCTGATTGTCTCATATCCTGGGCTAAGCAAGTTTGCTGAAACAATTAGCTACAAATACCAGTTTCAGAACTATATTAAAGGACAGAATGCTACAGACCGAGCAAATTCGCCGGGATGGAGCTACGATTTAAGGTCATTCAGCAGCACCAGTAGTCAACAGGAATTGGAAGCTATGTTCAAAAAGGACGGATTCCATGTCAGGAGTTTTCAAGGACACGGCATTACTCCAAACGACAAAACGATGTGCTGGATGAATGTTAAGGACTTTTGGAATATTCCTGCAACGACTGTATGCCTATTTTTTGGCGAAAACGGGAAATTGAACTCAATACGTTTTGCACTGCCGCCTGAGCATTATTCCGATTTTACCCAGTATCTTTCATCCGTCGGCCAAAAACTCACCAGCAATATTGGCAAAGACGGACTAGGCGGGAAACCGATGGAGGGTTGGATATTTGAAACGGGGATCATTTTGACATCCAGTTCTCCGGATGTTCATGGTGATGTAATAGCCTTTTGGATGACCAAGGAAACCCTGACAAGCAAAACCACTTCAGAACATAATTCAAGTCCTGTTAAGTTTATCTTTAGAGGGTTTAATAAATCAGATGCAAAGGTTTTGTCCTCAGAAATAGAGAAGCATTGGGGAAAAAGTGAATAGCGCTCTACATTAAACCAGAAAATCACGAGGTACTAAATGAAAACCGGTTTTGCCAAAAGCCGTCTCCTAATGAGCATTGCATGTGCTGTATTGTTTTCTGTTACATGTAGTTGTAACAAAAAAAGCCCCTCTAAGAATGAAGTCCCATTGTCGCTTGGACAATTCACCGAAATAAGTGGAGTATCAATTTCTCCAGACGGAAACCAAATTCTTTTTAACGGTTGCGGTCACCAAGATTATACAGGTTGCACTATCTATCGTCTTGATCGTAGCAACAACTTGTTTTATCGATATATTCCACACAAGAATATGAATACAATTTATGGTGGCCGTTTTTCGCCTGTTTCCAACCGGTTAACTTTTACCATCTTGCCATACGACAGTAATCAAGAAAGAGACTACGACAACTCCCAAATTGCAATAATGAACCCAGATGGCACAGAGTTTAAGACACTAACCTCAGGTCCAGGTTTAAAAACTCGTTCAACACTGAGCTATAACGAGAAAAAGCTAGCCTTCTTCAAAAGTCGTATGAATCACAGTACCAGCCCTCTATCGAAACAGAAAAGCAAACCAATTGGATACGACTTGTATGTGCTCAACCTACAAAATGGCATTGAAACACGCCTCACAAGTCATGATTTTTACGAGACAAACGATCCATATTTCACAAGCGACAACAAAAAGGTGCTTTATGCAGGTGATTCCCCCATGTGGTTACCTAATGGTGACGATGCCAGTAAAAAAAATGATGAATACAAAGCTAAATATAAAGAGAACATTATATATATAACTCCGATTGACGGTTCTAAAATATTGAAAGAATTATCACCACATTTCTCCTATAGCCATGGTTCCAAAATGCCTGTCTTGCTGAAGGATGGTTCAATACTGTTTGAAGGGCGGGAAGGCATACAAGGTTATATTAGTTATCACAAAAGGACTCCTGAAGGTAAGCTGGAAGAGATTAAATATACAGAGCTTGGTATAAATGATGAAGGTAAATCTCTTGTTGTTCTATACAAGATGACTGCTACACCAGATGGGCGTTATCTTGCAATGCTGAATCACAACCAAAATACCAAACAAAGGTTTCTACGCGTTTTTGATACTAGAACAAAAAAGCTATACAACCTTACACTGCCATCGGAATGCAAAAATATTCATATTCAGTAGGTGGCAACAAACAAAAGGGAGCCTGGCGGCTCCCTTTTCCATTCACATACTTTGCTTCCTTCCACCGGCCTGCGCCCATTTTTCCAGCAAATCCAGCGTAACCGACTTGGGCCTTTCCAGAGGATAGGCCAGCGCGCGGTCCCAGGTGATATTGGCCATGGTACCCATGGAGCGCCCCACCGCAAACAGCACTGTATAGAAATCAAACTCCGTCACACCGTAAAAATGCTGGATAATACCGGACTGTGAATCCACATTGGGCCAGGGATTCTTGGTCTTGCCATGTTCGGTCAAGACGCCCGGCGCCGTCTCGTACAGTATGGAGGCCAGCTTGAACAGCGGCGCTTCGTTCAGACCCGGAGTATTCAGGCAGAATTCACGCAAAGCGGTATAGCGGGAATCGGTCACGCGCAGCACGGCGTGGCCATAACCCGGGATAACCTGACCGGCGTTGAGGGTGTCCCACAGCGCCTTGGTGACATTTTCCTTGTTGGGTTCCTCACCACTGAGCTTTTTCTGGAAACCGATGATCCAGCGCAGCACCTCCTGGCTGGCCAGGCCATGCAGCGGACCTGCCAGGCCGTTCAGGCCGGCGGAATAGGCGTAGTAGGCATCGGAAAGGGCCGACGCCACCAGATGGGTGGTATGGGCGGAAACATTACCCGATTCATGATCGGAATGAACGATGAAGTACATCCTGGAGACATCGTCATAGGGCGGTTCGATGCCCATCATATGGGCGAAGTTGGCCCCCAGGTCCAACTCCGGGTTGGTGGTGATGATATCCCGGTCCTTGTAATAGTAGCGGTAGATAAAGGCGGCAATCTCCGGCAGCCTGGCCACCAGATCACAGCCATCCTCGTACATGTACTCCCAGGCATCCGCCTTGCGGAAACCGGGTGTTTTGTAATAGCGGGCAAACTTGGAGTCGCGCTGCATGGAGAGCACGGCGCTGGAGAGCATGACCATGGGGTGTGTCCCCACCGGCAGCGCGCGGATCACGTCGAACACATAGTACGGCACGTTGGCGCGCCCTTTGAAATCATGCAGCACGTCATGCACCTGTTCCTCATCAGGCACCTCTGCGGTCAGCAGAAAAAACCAGAACGCCTCTACCGTGGGGTACTGTGAGCCCGGCGCCTTGGGGAGCGCGGCAATGGTTTCGGCGATGGTCTTGCCATGGAACCTGATCCCTTCATGAGGGTCCAGATAGGAAATATCGCTGACCAGACAGGGGATGTCCCTGGCGCCGCCGAGACACTGTCCAATGGTCACGTCATCTATCTTGACGCTGCCGAATTCCTTATGCAGCCTGTTGACGCGCAGCCGCGTCTCATCAATCTTTCTTTTCAGGGTCTGCTTCAAGTTCTCCGATTTCATATGCATTGTTTTGCTCCTGTAAAAGTCTGGAATCAATAGAGCCGCTCAATCCAGAATTACAAACTCCTCACTAGAATATGTCAACTGCACCACACCGTTTTCTGTCATGTGGAAAGTATTTTCAATGCCCACCGCACCTTCGTCAGGGAAGACCAGCTTGGGTTCAAAGGCGAACACCATGCCCGGCTCAAGGAGCATATCATCAAAACCTTTGGCGATAAAAGGATATTCATCGATCTCGATACCAACGCCATGGCCGATGAAAGAAACCTGCGCCCCGGCACACCCCATGAAACTATCCTTATAGCCCAGCTCCATAGCCAGCTGATGACATTCGTTATACACATAGCCCCAGGAAACACCCGGTTTGGTGATATCCTTCATGCATCCCTGCACCTTCAGCATGTCTTCGTAGCCCTTGCGGATACGCGTAGAAACGCCGCCCACAGCAAACATGCGGGTCTGGTCAACCATGTAGCCGTGGGCACTGCCGGAGAAATCCACCACGATCGGCTCGTTGCGCCTGACTATACTGCGCCCTGCCCCCTGACCGAAGGCAGCGTTCAGCCCCTTGCCGCCCAGCGGTGTATCCGTGTAGGCCGGGTAAGCACTTTCCACACCAGAAAAGGCATGGCCGAACAGCATCTCGCCGTTGAAGGCGCGCATGCGCATATAGCCGGCATGCCCCAGACGACGCACCGCGTATTCAAGCTCGGCGGTCAGTTCCAGTTCAGTGATCCCCTCGCGGATCACCTGACGCGCCCGCTGACAGATGGCCTCTACCTGATCAGTGCCATCCTTGAGCAGGCTGATCTCATAAGGGGATTTGATCATGCGCACCCGGCGGATCAGCGGAGTGGCATCCACAAATTCAGCCTGGGCAAATACCTTGCGGTAGCGTTCGTAAAAATTGTAAGGGAGCACATCCAGCTCAAGGCCGATTCGTGCCGGCTGGGCACAACTGAACTCGGCCAGCCTGGCCGGGATATCTTTGGGTGATCCGTAAGGGAGCACATGTTTCAGACCCGATTCGTTACGGGCCCGGCCCAACTCCCGGCGTACCAGAAACAACGCCTCTCCCGAGGCAGGCACATACAGGCTGCCGTTCTGCACAGTACCGGCAAAATAGTACAGGTCAGCGTTCTGGGCCATGATAACGGCATCCAGACCATCAGCCTTCATCAGCTGCTGCAGTTTCAAGATACGCTGTTCCAATTCACTGGCTGGTATAAGTTTCATGTCATGTCACTCCCGTAATATTTTAGGTCAGGTATTTCAAAACTAGCAATGAAGACCAATCGGGTCAAGTTCATATTTTTTTAAACTGCCTGCCGTTCTTTTAATAATGCGGCTTGCCGCAATTGCAATTCAGGTGTAAATATTATTGACGTCATATCATTGATGCACACCTGTTTTTGCAATATCTGACTTACAAACGTATACAGTTTAAGCTCCCCCGAAAAGAGGACCTACCAATATGGCTAATGACACCAAGTTGCCCGCCTATGCCTGGACCAGAGTATTAATCGGCTTGCTTGCTCTTTTTGCGCTGTCAGCCGCTGCCTGCGGCAAATCGGAAAAACAGGCCGCGCCCCCGGTCACCGAAGTAGTGGCTGTCGAAGTGAAGCCGCAGACTGTCCCTGCCGCTTTTCCTTTTGTCGCCCAGATACAGAGTTCGCACCAGGTGGACATCATGGCCAGGGTGAGCGGTTTCCTGGAAAAAATCTGCTACAAGGAGGGCGAACCGGTTCGTCAGGGGCAGGTGCTGTTCAAACTGGACCGAAAACCTTTTGTGGCCGCTGCAAACGCGGCCAAGGCCGAGGTGGATACCCGCAAGTCACAGCTCTGGACCGCCAAGGCCACACTGAACCGCATCAAGCCTCTGGCCGATCAGAATGCGGCCAGCAAGAGCGATCTGGACAACGCTATCGGTAATTTCAAGACCGCCGAAGCCGCCCTGAACCAGGCGCAGGCCAACCTGGACAAGGCCATGCTCGATCTGAGCTATACCACTATCACATCGCCGGTATCAGGCGTTTCCAGCCAGTCGCTGATGCGCGAAGGCGCCTATGTGGCTGCCGGCAGCAACTCTGCCAAGCTGACCTACGTGGCCAAACTGGACCCGGCCTGGGTGGATTTCAGCGTCTCCCAGAACGAACAGGCCAACATGATGCAGGAGGTCACCAGCGGTAGCATCCAAGTGCCCAAAGATCATCGTTACACGGTTGAAATTGAACTGTCAGACGGCACACGCTATCCACACAGCGGCGTTGTCAATTTCGCCGACCCTTCCTTCAGCAAGGATACCGGCACCTACCTGGTGCGCGCCGTCATGCCCAATCCCAAGGGTATCCTCAGACCGGGCATGTACGTTAAAGCCTACCTGAAAGGGGCCACCCGCCCCAATGCTCTGGTGGTGCCGCAGAAGGCGGTCCAGCAGACATCCAACGGCCATATCATCTTCGTTGCCAATGAAAAAGGACTGGCTGAAGCCAGGCCCGTAGTGGTTGGTGAATGGCTGGGAAGCGACTGGATCATCAAACAGGGACTCAAGGCCGGTGACAAGGTGATTGTGGACGGTTTTATGAAACTGGGCCCCGGCATGCCGGTGAAGGTCGTTACAGCTGAAGAGCTGAAGGCCGCGCAACAGAAACAGCAGGCACAACAACAGCCAAAACCGGCAGCATCCAAGTAAGTTAACACCGGTTTCAAATCAGAGATGATATCAAGGCGGCAAGGAGGAGGCAACGCAGACGTATATGATAATACGTCGAGGAGCCGACGACGCAGCCAACACAGATAGCGCTTTGATTTGGAAGCGGTTCAGGGGGTAACATGGGAAGTTTCTTCATTGACCGCCCCATCTTCGCCGCGGTCATCTGCATCATCATCACCCTGGCCGGTTTCATGGCCATGAAAGCCACACCGGTGGCCCAGTATCCCGATATTGCGCCGCCCACCGTGCAGGTTTCGGCTTTCTATCCCGGCGCCACAGCCGAGGTGGTGGCCAACACGGTCGCCGCCCCCATCGAGCAGCAGGTCAACGGCGTGGACAAGATGACCTACATGGCCTCCACCAGTTCATCCTCCGGCAACATGACCCTGACCGTCACCTTCGAGCCGGGCACCGATCCGGACATGGCCCAGGTCAATGTGCAGAACCGCGTCAACCAGGCCGCCACCCTGCTGCCGGATATCGTCAGCCGTCAGGGGGTCACGGTCCAGAAACGCTCCCAGGCCTTCATGATGATCATCAGTGTTTATTCTCCCGATGACCGCTTCGACACGGTCTACCTGGGCAACTACGCCAACCTCTACATCCTCGACGCCATCAAGCGCATCCCCGGCGCCAACCTCTCCAGCATGTTCCCGCTGCCGGACGTGGCCATGCGCATCTGGCTAAAACCGGACCGGATGGCTCAGCTGGGCATTACCGCCTCGGACATCTCTTCGGCCATCCAGCAGCAGAACAAGGCCTTCGGCATCGGTTCCATCGGCCAGTCACCTTCGCCCAAAGGCACCCAGCAGACCTTCGTGGTCACCACCAAGGGGATGCTCTCTGACCCGGCTGAATTCGAGAACATCATCATCCGCACCAACCAGGACGGCTCCGCCATTGTGCGCCTGAAAGACGTCGCCCGGGCTGAACTGGGCGGCAAGGACTACTCGGTCACCTCCAAGGTCAACGGCAAGAAATCCGTGGCCATCGCCGTATATCAGCAGCCGGGGGCCAACGCCATTGAGACCTCCCGACAGATCCGCGCCCTGCTGACGGACCTGAAAAAGAACTTCCCCCAGGGGCTGGAATACAAGATCGTACTGGACACCAGCGAATTTACCGCCGCCTCCATTGAAAAGGTTATTCACACCTTCTTTGAAGCCGTCGTACTGGTGGTGCTGGTGGTGTTCCTGTTCCTGCAAAGCTTCCGGGCCACCATCATCCCCATCCTGGCCGTGCCCATCGCCATCATCGGCACCTACATCGGCATCATGGCCCTGGGGTTCTCCACCAACATGCTGACCCTGTTCGGCATGATCCTGGCCATCGGCCTGGTGGTTGACGACGCCATCATCGTCGTCGAAAACGTGGAGCACAACATGGCCACACTGGGGATGAGTCCGCTGGAGGCGGCCAAAAAGGCCATGAGCGAACTTACCGGCGCCCTGGTGGCCATCGTCCTGGTGCTCGGTTCGGTCTTTCTGCCGGTCGCCTTCCTGGGCGGCATGACCGGCACCCTCTACAAACAGTTTGCCGTCACCATCGCCATCTCCATGGTACTTTCCGGTGTCGTGGCGCTGACGCTGTCACCGGCGCTGGCGGCGCGCATCCTCAAGCCAGGGCATGGCGAAAAACACGGGTTTTTTAAGTGGTTTGAGGACAGCTTCAACAAGCTGACCGAGCGCTACACCAGTGGCGTGCGCTGGCTGATCGAACATAAAAAGGTCGGCATGATGGCCTTCGGCGGTCTGCTGGTACTGATACTGCTGTTGTTCAAGCTGGTGCCGGGCAGCTTTGTGCCGGAAGAAGACCAGGGCTACATCTTTGTCGGCAACTTCATGCCGGACGCCGCCAGCATGGAGCGCACCACCGCCGTCAGTGACCAGGCGGTGCAGATGTCGCTCAGCCACAAGGCCATGGGCGACATCACCCAGATCGACGGCTACAGCCTGATCGACGGCAGCGTCAAGGACAACGCCGGCCTGCTGTTCGCCTCACTGAAACCTTACAAAGACAGGGAGGGCGCAGAGAACAGCTCGTTCAGTGTCATCAGGGAGCTGGGCAGAAAATACGCCGGCATCAAGGAGGGCATGGTCTTCCCCATCAACCCGCCATCCATACCCGGCCTGGGTTCCACAGGCGGATTTGAATTCTACATCCAGGACAAGGCCGGCGGCACGCCACAGCAGCTGGAAAAAGTCACCAAGCAGTTCATCGCCGAGGCCAGAAAGCGCAAAGAGCTGACCTCGGTTTCCACCACCTTCTCGGCCAGCCAGCAGCAGCTCTACCTGAACGTGGACCGTGCCCAGGCCCAGTTGCTGGGCATCCCGGTATCCACAGTATTCGACACCCTGCAGGCCTACTTCGGCTCCGCCTACGTCAGCCAGTTCGTCCAGTACGGCCGCATCTGGCAGGTGATCCTGCAGTCTCAGCCCGATTACCGCAATGCCCCCGACGACCTGGCCCATATCTATATACGCTCCAACAGCGGCGCCATGGTGCCGCTTGCCGCCATAGCAACGGTCAAGTATGTGGCCGGCCCCAGTCTGCTGCCGCGTTTCAACGGCTTCCCGGCCACCAAGATCAGCGGCAGCCAGGCCCCCGGATACAGCTCCGGCCAGGCCATCGCCGTGATGGAGGAAGTCGCCAAAAAGGTCCTGCCGGATGGCTACAGTTATTCTTGGTCCGGTCAGGCCTTCGAAGAAAAGAAGGCCGGCAGCACTTCCACCATCGCCTTTATCTTTGGCCTGATCATGGTCTTCCTGATCCTGTCGGCCCAGTATGAAAAATGGTCGCTGCCCATCGGCGTGGTTATGTCGGTGCCGTTCGCCCTGTGCGGCGCACTGCTGTTTACCTGGTGCCGCGGCCTGGAAAACGACGTCTACTTTCAGGTCGGACTGGTCACACTGGTCGGCCTGTCGGCCAAAAACGCCATCCTGATCATCGAGTTCGCCGCCGAAAACCTGCGCAAGGGCATGGCCCCGGCCGAAGCGGCCATCGAGGCGGCCCGCCTGAGGCTGCGCCCCATCGTGATGACATCGCTGGCCTTCATCCTCGGCTGTGTGCCCATGGCCATCGCCACCGGAGCCGGCGCAAACAGCCTGCGCGCCATCGGCACCGGCGTCATCGGCGGCATGCTGGCATCCACCCTGGTGGCGTCATCCTTTGTGCCGCTGTTCTTTGTGCTGCTGGAAGAAGGGACCGGGCTGTTCAGCAGAAAGAAAAAGGGTGCTGAAACTGACGCAGCAAAGGAGGAAAGCCATGCATAGACTGATTTTTCTGCTGATTGCCTGTATGCTTTCCGGCTGCTCGGTCGGCCCGGATTATGTCAGACCGGATATCCAGTCCCCGGAAAAATGGGGCGTGGAATACAAGGCCGCCGCAGACATGGCCAATCTGGCCTGGTGGAAACAATTCAATGACCCGGTGCTGGACAATCTGGTGGAAACCGCCATCCAGGAAAATCTGGACCTGAAAAACGCCACCGCCAAGGTCGACCAGTACCTGGGCGTACTGCAGACCACCCGTTCCCAGTATTTCCCGCAGATAACAGCGGGCTTCACCCCTGGTGTGCAGCGTTCCTACCAGACACTCAACAACACCACCGAAAGTTACCAGGCCAACCTGGCGGCATCATGGGAACTGGACCTGTGGGGCAAGATCAGACGTTCCAGCGAGGCGGCCCAGGCCCGCATCATCGGCAGCGAGGCCGGCCGCCGGGCCGTGATCATGTCAGTGGTGGCCAATGTGGCCGGCAATTACATCACCCTGCGCGGACTAGACCGCCAGCTGGAGATCGCCCGCGATACCGAAAAGGCCTACGCGGATACCCTCAAGCTGTTCCAGCTGCGCTTCAAGCACGGCACCATTTCACAGCTGGAACTGTCCCAGGCCGAATCCAACTATGAATCGGCCCGCCAAGCCATACCCAACTACGAATCCCTGATCAAACAGCAGGAAACCCTGATCTGCCTGCTGCTGGGCAGAGTGCCCGGCCCGATCCCGCGCGGCAAGACTCTGGATCAGCTGATACCGCCGGCCATACCGGCAGGACTGCCGTCAGAGCTGCTTGAACGCCGGCCGGACATCATCCAGGCCGAACAGTCGCTGGTCGCTGCCAATGCCGAGGTAGGCGTGGCCAAGGCCGCACATTTCCCCAAGATATCCCTCAGCGGCGCTCTGGGCTATGCCAGCAGCGACATCAGCAAGCTCTTTGTGCCCGGCTATGAACTGGCCTCCGCCGGCGGCTCGGTTATTGCCCCGCTGCTGAACTTCGGGCAGATCCGCGGTCAGGTCAAACAGGCCGAGGCCTTGAAGCAGCAGGCGCTTTACCAGTACCGCCAGACCGTGCTGACCGGATTCAAGGAAGTGGAAGACGCACTGGTCAAGACCACTAAAGGCAAGGAACAGCTGGATGCGCAGAAACGCCAGGTCGTGGCGCTGGAGGAATATGCCCGCATCTCCCGACTGCAGTTCGAGGCCGGCACCTCCAACTACATGCAGGTGCTGGATGCCGACCGCTCGCTGTTCAGCGGCAAACTGACCCAGACCCAGACCCACTACAATACGCTGGTCTCTTTGATTTCAGTTTACAAGGCAATGGGCGGCGGATGGGCTACGGAGGCGGACAAACTGGGGAGTAAGAAGGAAAACGGGAAATAAACGGGGCTTGGCGCCATCCCCAAGAGGCATGGCGATTGTTGTCACACATTACGGAACAGGGTTAATCAAGACTGGTTTCAACCCCTTCAGGATAGAGACGCGGGAAATAATATCCCACTACAGATGCTGGAAAACCGAGCATTACAGGTCCTTTTTCTGAACTGGAAACCAGATAGCCTTTTTCCAATAAACTGCTTACAACCCTGCGTGCTGAGCGTTCAGGCATCCCAATGATGCTTGGGATTTCTCCGCGAGTAATTTCCCCGCGTAAAAACACATCTCTCAGTAAATGACCAGCCTCAGGTTTCAATGCACCAAAAGAGACTTGACGATCAACCACAGCTTGTATTCTTTTCTGCATTCCATCCAAGCCCAATAGTCCTGACATAAAGTCAATTTGGTCAATAGCGGTTTTAAGAAAAAAACTGCAAAATCTCAATAGCCCAGCTTGTGTCAAATTCCCCCGACCATCCAGATCTCCTCTGCGAGGTTGATCGGCCCCTGACAATGCAGCGAGATATTCTTCACGATTTCTTGCGAACCCTCTGGAAACAGTCCACAATCCGTGGCCATCTATTTTTGCCTTTTTCAGGTAGGCATGGGTCATAAGCCGTGTAACGCGTCCATTGCCATCCAGAAAAGGATGAATCCACGCAAGCCGATGATGAGATGCCGCCGCCGCGACAACTTGACTCAAGCCTTTCTGTTTTTGAGGGTCGTAGACCTCTTCAAATCTTTTCATAAAATCGCACAGGTATTCTGATTTAGGCGGCAAGTGTCTCCCAACCTCAACCTCTGACTCCCTTGTTTTGCCAGGGATAATCTTTTCAGTTTTTCCATCTGCACGTTGTACGACAAGATATTCATCCGGCATGCGTTCATAAAATTCTCTATGTATCCAGCACAAAAAACTCTTGCTTGTAATGACTGTTTCCGGGCTACTCTCAATGTGAGCCTCAATGCATTTCTGAACTTCTATATGTGCTTTGCTTTCCAACTGCCTTGCTCTTTTGGCAGGATCTTTGGAAAAATCTTCCCGCATGGCACGATCTATATCTACAGGATGGGTATTGTGCCCTTCTATTAGATTGGAATAGTAGCTGTTCATTTTTCTTACTAATTCCACGATGCCTCTACGGGTAACCGGATGAACAGCTGCAGCTATTCCAGCAGACTTACGAATCACCTCTATCGCCAAATCATCAAGCTCTCCCGTTAAATCAGCAGGCATCATCGGTTCCATTTCAGAAATTTTAGTATAAAAACCGTCTTCCATATTGAGCCCCCATACAATGCTCAGATTTTGACCGATATCAAAACCGACTATTCTAATTAACTACAAATCGGTTTTACATGCGAGTTCTTAACTAAAACAGATAAAAAGCTGATTAATTGGCCGATAAAACAAAAAAGCCAAGGTTCTGTACAAACACATTATTGCAACAGATTATACAACGAATCATGGAATTTTGGCCGATGTTTTGGCCGATATTTTTGTACTATACTTTGCCCGGTAATTAAACATAATTTTTTCGTTACTAATTTTATTGGCCGATATTTTGGCCGATTGGACTAAAACCTCCGCATCCAATGGATACTGAGTAAAACCAACTGCGAATGGGCCACTGAGGCGGACAAACTGGGGAGCAATATGGAAAACGGGAAATAAACGGGGCTTGGTGCCAGCGGAGCGGGAGATCACCGGGCGGCTTTTAGGCCCGATATACACTTCACCTCAGCCTCAACAATCCACATAGGCGATGCAGCCCAAAGACTGCCATCTGGCCTTCTAGATCTGTAACTTTTAGAGATGTCAGCATCTTCACCTACGCCTCCTGGCTTTCCATCTCGCCCAAAACTAGTAATCGTAACGATCCCATTACTGTCTATGACATACTTTAGTGGCCTATTCCATCCGTCCGTTATTCGTTCATCATAGCCCTCTCGATTTGGAAGTTCCTCAAGTGAGACAGGCATTTTTTTGTGTTTTTCAGCAAATAATCCGATCCGAACAAAATTAGCGGTAATCGCACTTACCGTCGATTCAACAGGTGTGATGAAGTGTACGCAGCATGACGTTAGAAAGAGTATGATTGATATCGTTATCGTCTTGTTCATTTTCTTCATCTCTTCAACGGCGCGGGGGCGCACCAGCGGCGCAGTTTTATCGCGCCGACTGCGTGCCGCCTCTTGGTTATGCTCTACTCACTACAGCAACCAACTACTACCTTAACTTCACTTCGTAAGTGACTGGCTACTTCAGAAACGAATAGTCACTTGAGAAATCAGCGGGATTAACGCCATCTGTACCAGGCACTTTTACGGCATATACGTTGCCTTTACGTGAGATGTTGAATTTTACTTGGCCCTTGGATTCGCTCAGAGCACTCCCGTATTTTGTAAAGAAACCCTTCGGGAGGCGAATCTCAATTACATCACTACTTTCACGCTGACACAGCAAAACTGCATGGTCAAACCCTCCTTCAGGAAGGCCGAGAAACCAACGATCTGGCTGGCGTTCAGTAGCCACGGCTATTCCAACTTTTTCTCCGGATTTAGCCCTGAAGATAGTTTCACCTTTCACTAACTGAAGTGAAATGCCTATCTGTGACAGCCTCTTAAGAAATGCCTCACGTATCTCCCGTCCATTCTCTCTGACAGTTTTAATGCTAGTCCGGGGAATGATGGTGCTTACGGGCTTCATTCCTTTTTCAGCGTTTTTCTCCGTGTTCATTTGAAGTCCTCCGTCTCTCTGTAGGTCTGCAATTTCAACTTCGAGCTGCTCACATCGATTTATTAACATTTCGACTTTTCGAAGTTTTTCGCTTGCAGATAGGACAACTTCGGACTTCCCCTCCTTCGCAGCCGTTGAAATTTTCTCCAGCAACTCCATTTTTTCTCGTCGCAAAGTACTGATCGCGTCCATTTTTTTGCCTCCTTACGGTAAGTGACCGACCTTATCGTAAGTGTATATAAGTGCTACAGGAGTGTCAAGCGATCTTAAGTGACTATTTTGTTGCCTGCATAACTTGTTAATCACCAGCCCCAACCATCCCCCCAAATTGAACATTTAGTCTGTGAACATTAAAAATCAGGGGGCGACAGCTGTCTTCAAAACAGCCCGCACTATATTCTTACGCCCTTTGCATGTCAAAACAGAATTTGGCTATTTTTAATCTTGATAACTTCGCAAAAATCCATCTGCTGCATCCCCCATATCTATCCAATTTTCGTGACTTTCGTGTGTGTTGTGGAATTGAATCCGGTTCCTTGAGGATTTTCCGTTGCGTCTTTGCGCCGTTGCGTGACCTCCCTTCCCCAATCTGCACAAATTTGACTCAGGTCAATGTTGCGGTATCCTTTCTGCTGTATTGTCTCCTCATCAACAAACCAATCCAGCATTTGAAAAATCAATATCAAGGGAGGATACACCATGTTCTGTAATCAATGCGAGCAGACTGCCAACGGCACCGGATGCAACATTTCAGGCGTATGCGGAAAGAAACCGGATGTGGCGGCACTGCAGGATCATCTCATCTACGGCTTGAAAAGCCTGGCGCTCTACGGCGAAAAGATCGGCCGCAATGCCGAGATCGACCGCTTCCTGATTGAAGGCTTGTTCACTACCGTCACCAATGTAGACTTTGACCCGGCCAAGATTGCCATTCTGATCAAGCGCTGCTACGAGATGAAGGAAAAAGCCAAAGCACTGGCCGGTGTCACCATCCCCGGCGAGATTGCCGCCTGGAAACCGGCCGACGACCTGGAAGGAATGATCAAGCAGGGCGAGGCCCACGGCCTGAACACCTTCCACGATAATGAAGATATCCGTTCCGTGATCGAGATCATCACCTTCGGCCTAAAAGGCATGGCCGCCTATGTGGACCACGCCATGATCCTGGGCAGGAGCAACGATGACGTGATGGCCTTTTTCCATAAGGCGCTGGCCGCCACAACCAACAAGGAACTGGGTCTGATGGATTTCGTCGGTCTGGCCATGGAATGCGGTCAGCAGAACCTGACGGTCATGGGCATGCTCAATGCCGCCCATACCGACACATACGGCCATCCGGTGCCGACCAGGGTGCAGCTGGGCAGCAAGGCCGGCAAGGGCATCCTGGTCACCGGTCACGACCTGAAGATGCTGGAAGAACTGCTCAAGCAGACCGAGGGCAAGGGCATCAACATCTATACCCACGGCGAGATGCTGCCGGCCCACGGCTATCCCGGACTGAAAAAGTACAGCCACCTGGTGGGCAACTTCGGCGGCGCATGGCAGGATCAGGCCAAGGAATTCCCCAACTTCCCCGGCGCCATCATCTTCAACACCAACTGCATCCAGCGCCCGGCCGCATCCTACACGGACAGGCTGTACACCTGGGGTCTGGTCCAGTGGCCCGACGTCAAGCACATTGAAGGATGGGACTTCAGCGAGGTCATCAACAAGGCCCTGGCATGCCCCGACCTGCCGGAAGCCCCCGGCCAGGAGATCCTGACCGGCTTCGGACACAACGCCGTGCTGGGCGTGGCCGACAAGGTCATCGAGGCGGTCAAGTCCGGCGCCATCAGGCACTTCTTCCTGGTGGGCGGCTGCGACGGAGCCAAATCGGGACGCAATTACTACACCGAGTTCGTGGAAAAGGCGCCCAAGGATACGGTCATCCTGACCCTGGCCTGCGGCAAGTACCGCTTCAACAAACTGGAACTGGGCGACATCGGCGGCATCCCGCGCCTGCTTGACGTGGGTCAGTGCAACGACGCCTACTCGGCCATCCAGATTGCCCTGGCGCTGGCTGATGCCTTCAAGTGCGGCGTCAATGATCTGCCGCTGTCACTGGTGCTCTCCTGGTACGAACAGAAGGCTGTGATCATCCTGCTGACCCTGCTGCACCTGGGTATCAAGAACATCAAGATCGGCCCGTCACTGCCGGCCTTCATCACGCCCAATGTGCTCAACTTCCTGGTGGAAAACTTCAACATCTGCCCGATCACCACAGCCGATGCCGACCTGAAGGCCATACTGGGATAAAACCGATCAAACATATTCAAGCTATAAAGGCGCGGGGCTTTTGTCCCGTGCCTTTTTGCGTTGTGAACGCATATTCGACCGCACAAAGAATATGCTCGTAAAATGCAATGACATTATTTAAGATGCCCAAATCATGGCAACAGCCAATCAGCCGCTATCCCATAACGCCTTTATTCAAAAGGAGAACGTTAATGACAAAACCCCTTGCAAGACTCGCCATTTTCATCCTGCTGCTCAGCTCCCTTGCTGCCTGCGTGGCCTATACCCCGCCCCCCGACCGCCCCAGGTACGACCCCGGATATGATCAACCTGCGTACAATTCTCCCAGCCAGTGCATCCAGGACAACCGCCGCGCCCATGCCGATGTCTGGCAGCAGTTCCAGCAGGCCCGCGCGGCAGGGCGGATATCAGCCAGTGAAGAACGCCAGTTCCGTTCCATGGAAAACCGCCTCAACAGTATCAAACAGCGCCTTTACAGAAGCGGCCTGACTGAATATGAATGCCAGCGCATCAGCCGGGAGATCGACAATGAACGGGCGGCCGTACAGCGCATGGCCGCAACCCCGGCACATAATCCCGACCTGTCCCGCTGCATCCAGGACAACCGCCGCGCCCACGCCGATGTCTGGAGGGATTTCCAAAGAGCCCGCTCGGCCGGCAAGATTTCTCCCCGTGAAGAGCGCCAGTTCCACTCTATGGAAGGCCGTTTGAATGATATCAAACAGAAACTTCAAAGGGGCGGACTGACCATGACTGAATGTCAGCGCATCAGCCAGGAGATCGACCGTGAGCGGAATGCGGTCAGACGCATGTCGGAAACCAGACCACGTTACTGATGCCAAGGTTTATTAATTTCACAGCAGCGGATAATATGCTGTTTAATCAGTAGTTTTTAAATGACCTGTTACCTCTGAAGGAGCATTTCCATGGATATGCTTGTTTATTTTCTGATACTGGGCTGCGGCCTGCTACTGGGGCTGGTAATGCACCCGTTGCTGAGGCTGATCGATCTGGCGGCCGTCAACAGCTTTCTGGATGAGTTGGGGCGGCTCGTCTGCCTCCCATTCCGGAGGCTGGTGCAGTACATGCACCGCAAAGAGGAGATCAGCAAGGCGGAACTGAACGAAACCGAAGCGATCATCAAGAACACCGATCCACGCGAGCAGCAGATAAACGATTCCGCCCAGGCCATCCGCAGCATCCTGCTGACACTGGCCACAGCCATCCAGAAAACCGAAAAGGCAGCCAACGATTCATCACAGACCCTGAGCGACGTAAAAAATGCCATTGATCGCATGCAACTGCCGCCAGACCTGAAAGAAGCCCACGCCATCCTGATGCAGGAGATCGACCGTGTTGTCTCCAGCAATTCACATCTGAAGACCGAGTTGGCCAGTTCTCAGGATGTTCTTGCGGATCAGCGCAAACAGATCGAAAACCTGCAGACGGCGGTCAGGATAGACAGTCTGACCCAACTGGCCAACCGCAGTTATTTTGATGAGAAACTGTCCGAAATGATCAAGGTCACCCAGAGATACAATGAGCCGTTCAGTCTGATGATGATTGATGTGGACAACTTCAAGACCATCAACGACACTTATGGCCATGTGGCTGGTGACCGGATCCTCAAGGGGGTCTCCTACAAGATCAAGGAGTCTCTCAGAAGCAGTGATTTTCTGGCCCGCTACGGCGGTGACGAGTTTGCCCTGATACTGATCAAGACATCATCAAAACCGGCTGTTGATGTGGCCTGGAAACTTTGCATGAGCGTCAGGGAAAGCAGGTTTGTGCTGGACGGCACCCCGCTGAATGTGACCCTGTCCATCGGCGTTGCTGAGGCCCATGCCGATGATACCGAAGAAAGCCTGCTCAAGCGGGCTGACAAGGCGCTCTACCGGGTTAAGGAAGTGGGACGCAACAGCGTGATGTTCGAGGAAGGCGACTGAAACCGTCATGGATATATTTGAGACAGCAAGACAGACCATCAGCAATAACGGCCGCATCTCCATAGATGAAGCCATGGCCCTTTATGAATCTGACGACCTGCTGGCCTTGGGGCAACTGGCGGCCGGGATCAATGAACAGAAAAACGGCCACCGGGTATATTTCAATATCAACCGCCACATCAACCCGACCAACATCTGCGTCAACCGCTGCGCCTTCTGCGCATTTTCACGCACCCCCGGCGAGCCTGGCGCCTATACCCTGACGCTTGACGAAATCTGCCAGCACGCCGAGGATGCGGAGGCAGCAGGCGCCAGCGAGGTACATATCGTTGGCGGACTGCATCCGCAGCTGGCTTTCGATTTCTACTGCGAGATGCTGCAAGCCATCAGAACCAGCGCTCCCACACTGCATATCAAGGCCTTCACTGCGGTGGAGATCGACTACTTCTCCCGCATCTCCGGACAGACAGTAGAACAGGTATTGCAACAGCTGATCGATGCCGGTCTCGGCTCCATGCCGGGTGGCGGGGCCGAAATCCTGGTGGAGAATGTGCGCCGGAAAATCTGCCCGGAGAAGATCTCCGGTCAGCGCTGGCTGGAGATCATCCGCACGGCCCACAAAGCCGGCCTGAAAACCAATGCTACCATGCTGTACGGCCACATCGAGACCGTTCGAGACCGTCTGCAGCACCTGCAGATGCTGCGCGATCTGCAGGACGAGACCGGAGGCTTCCAGGCCTTCATCCCGCTGGCCTTCCAGCCGGAAAACTCCACACTCAAAACGGACAGAAGAGGCACGTCCGGACTGGACGACCTGAAGACCCTGGCCATCAGCCGGATCTTCCTGGACAATTTCGATCATATCAAGGCCTACTGGGTCATGCTGGGCGAGAAGATTGCCCAGGTTGCGCTGGCCTTCGGCGTGAATGACCTGGACGGCACCGTGGTGGATGAAAAGATCGGGCACGATGCCGGGGCCCAAAGCCCCAAAGCCATGTCCATGGAAGGTCTGATCCGGCTGATCGAGAAAGCCGACAAAATCCCGGTTGAGCGCGACACCCTTTACCGCCCCTTGAGAGAGGCAGTTAAAGTTTGAGCAAAAACTTGAAGAGTTTTGATGCCACCGGTCTGCGGATTCCGAGTCCCGGTCTTACGCCTTCTCTTTCGGCAGAACAGGCACAAGCAAGCCTGAACTGCATCTATAATGCGCACATCGCCAACAGCCGTTTCAGCAGCGACATCCGCAAACTGCAGCGTATGTTCAGTAGCTTTGCGGCATCTGCCCCCCCGCCCTGGCCGGCCCGCGGCCTGAAGATCACCCCAGAGATCAACTATCAAAGCCAGTTATGGCTGCCGATGGAGCAAATCAAGCCTATCTTCTACAAACTCTACCGCAACACACTCCTCTATCCGCCTGTATACGGCAGCACCCCTTTCAGCAAGGCGGCAAGCTGGGCGTCACTGCTGGACACATTACCGGACTTTCTCAACGGGCACACCAATCCTGTGACGCTGCTGTCATTGCTGCTGGATGACGACAAACTGCGCAAACGCTTTATTTTCTGGTCATTCATGCCGTCACGGTTTTACGGAAATTTTTCCGCACGTTACCCGCAGCAGTGGAAAATCATCGGCCAACTGGCGCCACAATTACGGGAGGAGTTCGGCAGGATTGATTGTCTGGATGCCGCCTGCGGTGATGGTGAGGGCACCTACGGCCTGGCGAGAACTTTGCTGGAACATATGCAAGGGAAAGATTTCAGCATTGAGGGATGGACGCTGGACCCGCTGGAGGTGTGGTCAGCGGCGTACGCCATTTTTCCACACTCAGTGGAAAAGGAAAGACTTTTCAGGGCATGGATAAAACCAGTCTACCAGCACAAGGCCGCACAGCAGATGCGTTTCCGTCAGGCCAACCTGCTAACGACGGAGCAGTGCAATGCCCGTTTTCATCTGATTATCTGCAACGGGCTCTTGGGCGGCCCCATCATCAACGAGATGCGACAGATTGAACAAGTTGCCGCAAGACTGGCTTCGCTGCTGCTGCCTGGCGGCTATCTGATCATTGACGACAATTTTCACGGGGGGTGGGAGAAGAAGATTCCGGCAGAGATGATCAGGCATATCTTTGAAGAAAGGCGGCTAAAGGTAAACCGGGACGGCAGTGCCTTCATCTGCCGTAAATAGCCAGGAGCAATAACAGGCTATTCATCTTCTGATGCGGGCGGTAGTGCGTCACCATTGCGAATCACATCGAAAATTGCATAACCCCATGTGGCGGCGAACACGGCCAGCAATCCCATGGCCAGTCCCTTGACTGACTGGATGGCGTTATGGACCATCTCCGGGCTAACTGCAGAGGAGGTCATTTTAGCTGCCACAATCGGCATCGTCCCCTTCATCAGCACAAACAGTGCCACCAACAACAGCAGGTTTACAAACAGGATCAGAAAGATACCGTGTACCTTGCGCCCCAGATATAGCTGCCCCAGACCAGGCAGCAAAAAGGCGTTCAGCAGTAAAGCCCTTGTCTTGCGCGTCACTTGACACCTCCTGCGGCAACAGCAGCAAGCATATCGACCATCTCGCCATGAATCAGGCCATTGCTTGCCAGGATGCGGTTGTTGTGAATGGCATATGCCGAACCGTCATAAGCGGTCACCATACCGCCGGCCTCCTGCACCAGCAATACTCCGGCCGCCACATCCCACGGTTTCAGTTTCATTTCCCAGAAACCGTCCAACCTGCCGGCGGCAACTGCAGCCAGATCAAGGGCAGCTGAGCCGGCGCGTCTGATGCCGCGCACCGCCTTCTGAAAGGCCATGAAATTGTCAAAGTTGTTGGCCGGATCAGTGGCGCAGTCATAAGGGAAACCGGTGCCGAGCAGCGTATCGCGCAGGGGCGCCTTTAGGGAAACCTTCAGGCGGCGACCGTTCAGAAAGGCACCTTTGCCTTTTGCAGCAGTATATAGCTCATCGTAGATCGGGTTGTAAACCACGCCCACCAGCAGTTCACCGTCATGTTCCAGCGCTATGGACACACAGAACCACGGGAAACCATGGGCAAAGTTGGTGGTACCGTCCACCGGATCGATCACCCAGCGGAACGCTGATGCGCCTTCCGGATAATCCCCCTCTTCCGCCAGGATATTGTGGCCGGGATACCGGTCAAGGAGGTGCTCAACAATCATCCGCTCTGACTCACGGTCAACCTCTGTCACCAGATCCTTGTCACCCTTCATATCCACATCCAGCGGCGTGGCAAAACGATAACGCTGATAGCCGCCGGCCAGGCGAGCCGCTTCTATGGCGACATCCAGGTAGTTCTGCAAATTATCCATCTCTGCTCCCGATTCTTATATGTCTATTGCCAGTTTCATTTACCCCGCTTTTATAGCTCACTGCTGACCGTATGGCAACACCAGCTCTTTCTGCTTTGACATTAATTTAGGTTTAAGGCATATTTAGTCGAATTTATTAACTGTTTGAATGGAGAATACACGTGGTTCTGTTTGCCAACATTTTCCTGGCCCTAGCAAAAATAATTGAAATGGCTGACGGCCTGCTAACTATATACAAATATATCCTGCTGGCCAGCGTCATCATTTCATGGATCAATGCCGACCCTTACAATCCGGTAGTAAGATTCATCTACAAAATTACCGATCCCCTGCTCAACAGGATCAGAAAGCACATGCCGGACACCGGCATGATTGACTTTTCCCCGCTGGTGGCTTTTGCCGTGATCTATGTATTTCAGATTGCGGTACTGAGCACAGCATACCACTATCTGTTGTCAGCAAGTATGACACTCAAACTGAAAGGTTGAAACATATGAAGATTACTCCCATCGACATTCAGCAGCAGCAGTTCAAAGGCAAAATGATCGGCGGCCTGGATCCGGAAGATGTTGATGCCTTCCTGCAAACAGTTGCAGGCGAGATGGAAAACCTGATCCGTGAAAATAATGACCTTAAGGAACAGCAGGCCCGCCACAGCAGAGAGATCACCGAGTTTTCCGAAAAAGAAAAGGACCTGCGCGAAGCGATGCTATCCGCCCAGCGCGTCATTGACGAGATGAAACAGAATGCCCAGAAAGAGGCCTCTCTGATCGTTGGCGAGGCAGAGCTGAAGGCTGAGAGAATTGTTGCCGACGCAGAACGCCAACTGGGAGAGCTGAATGCGCGCATTGAAGATACACGCCGCCAGAAGGTGCAGTTCGAGATGAGTCTCAAGGCACTGCTGGACAGTCACGCCCGCATGCTGTCAGGTTATGAGCCGTCCTGAAAACTCGATCAGCAGCGTAGTTGAAAGCGGCGTCGTGCTCAATCTGCACATCCAGCCACGAGCCTCCAAAAACGAGCTTTGCGGCATACAGAACAACGCCCTCAAGGTCAGGCTTACCTCACCGCCGGTAGATGGCGCCGCCAACAAGCTGTGCAGGGAATTCCTGGCCGAGTTGTTCCGTGTACCAAAATCATCCGTGGTAATTATCTCCGGCGAGACATCCAGGCACAAACGCGTCAGGATATCCGCACCCGACCCATCCAGAATCCAGCAGATTGCATCGGAAATAATTTCAAAGGGATAACGATCCCGTTAAAATTTCTGTCTGCCAAGCAGCAGAAACACATCAAGAGAGGAATTTATAATGGCACAAGCAAAAAATGGCGACAAGGTGCGGGTACACTATACCGGCAAACTTGATGACGGCAGCGTTTTTGACTCTTCGGAAGGCGCAAAAAACGGGCACGGCGGTTGCTGTTCCAGCGACAGCTGCGGCTGTGATGACGCCGCCTCCGAACCGATGGAGTTCACCATCGGCGAAGGCCAGCTGATCCCCAAATTCGAAGAAGCGGTCATCGGGCTGGAGCCGGGCCAAAGCGCCAAGGTCCGTATTGTGGCTGACGAAGCCTACGGACAGCGCATTGAAGAGATGGTGGCAGTGATTGAGCGCAGCGAGATACCGGCAGACATCAACCCCAAAGCCGGCGACCAAATGGAGGTCGTGCTTGAAGACGGCACCCCCATGCCGGTAATGGTAACGGAAGTCACGGACACCACCATCACCCTGGATGCGAACCATCCGCTAGCTGGTATGGATCTGAACTTCGATATCAGGCTGGTCGAGATTATCTAACATCTGCTTCCAACCAAACTAACAAGGCCGCAGAGCTATTGCCCTGCGGCCTTTATTTATTTTTCCCCCCTCATCACCTGGCCTTTGGCCACCCTCTCCAGTTCCCCCCTCTATCTTCCCCCTATAAAGGGGAGAAGCAAGGAATACTCTCTCCCTCTGGGAGAGAGATAGAGAGGGCAGGGAGAGGGGAAATTAAACCAGAATTAGAGGCTTTTTACGGTCTCCAGCCACTCATCAATAAACAGGTCGACATATTCACTACTGATGGCACTGGAATGCGGCGTGATCAGCACATTAGGCATCCCCCACAGCGGCGAAGCCTCCGGTAAAGGCTCCTCATCAAATACATCCAGCCCGGCCCCTTTCAAGCTGCCGCTGACAAGGGCATCCACCAGGTCTGATTCACGATAACAGTTGCCACGCCCCAAATTGAAAAGGCAGGCCCCCTGCTTCATGGCCTGAAAATGACTGGCTGTAAAAATACCCTCCGTCTCTGCGCCGCCCGGCAGAACCAGCACTACATGGTCAACCTCGGGCAGTTCTTCTAGCATGCAGTCAAAGGTGATCATCTTCACAGCATGGGGATGTTTTTCGAATCCTGACAGGTTACGTTTCACACCTGTCACCCTGGCCCCGAATGCCGTCAGCAGTTCTGCCATGGACTGCCCCAGAGAGCCGAAACCGACGATCAGCACCCGCTGGCTAAAGATGGACCGGCAATCATTATAGCCCAAACGCCCCCAAACCTTATTCTGTTGATCGTTCAGCGATTTTGATAGCTTGCGGTTAAAATAGAGCATCATCGAGAGCAGACTCTCCCGCATGATGCGTCCATGAAAATGGCCGTAGAATGTACTGACCCTGCCGGTCGGATCCTCATCAACCCAGTCATGCCCGGCGGCCGGCGTAAAAACAGCCTTCAGATTGGCAGCGTCTTCATACCACTCTTTCTTGAAGATCCAGGTCAGCACGCAGTCCGCTTCCGCAAGCTTCCTGCGAAAGTCTCCACTGTTTTCAGCCACGCAGATGCAGGTATCCGGAAAGCTACTGCGGATAAGTTCCAGATGAGATGACTGAGCAGAAAACGCCTGCACAGGGTTGCCCAAGTTGATCAGCAGGTTACGAATTTCCATAATGCCCTCTTTCAAATGGGATGGAACGGGATCATAACCTCAAATCCGGTGCCGTTCAAGCGCTATGTTTGCCGGGGATTGTACTGCCCCTTGACTCTGTGGCATTTGATGCAATCAGGAAACTCTTGAAATCCGGATGCAGGCAGTATGTAGTAGTTGTACCGGCGGGAAGCCCGTATTTGCAGGCCTTGTTATTGGTAGAGCACTTGGCGAGGTCACTAATAATCTCCTCTGCCATGCATAAAGCCGTATCTGGTTCGGCACCGCTGAACTCTGACATGGGCAATACCATATGTTCACCTCCGTAACCGCTGCTCGGGTTGCAGCTGATGCAGAAACTTCAACCTTAAAATTGCCTTAAAATTATACCCCCTGTGACTGATTTGTAAACTCGTCAAACAACTTTTTTGTTTGGTTTCAGAGAGATAGATCACTCCTTTAGCGTCAATATTGTGGCGATAATTCCAAATTCCGTCAAAATATCTACACTCGATTTTAATGATAAAATCAGGCTGTTAATAAAAATGCGGCTAACTTGTTGGAATCAGGAATAGCAATGCCTGTTATCAACATTTTTGTGGATAACTGTGTTGATAACTATATTGAAAACTTCTGGGAGGAGATTGATATTTCAGTCAGTTGAAGCGTTTTGCATAATATTTGAGCAGAAATTTGTGAGATTATCTGCCAGAGAAATGTCCCGTTCTTTGGGGGTTTAGACTATCCCCAGTCAGATTTTCTCGGCTAGCAAATAACAGGCAAAATAACCTGGCGCTTAGCGCAAATACTGCAGATTCACCACATTTACCGGTTTGCCGGATAAGAATGCCGACACATTGGCAAAAGCGGTCTTCATCAGTCTGGTTCTGGCGGCAAGCGACCTGCCTGCGATGTGCGGCGTAAAGATCACGTTCGGCGCTTTCAGCAACGGATTTTCAGCCCGCATCGGCTCGTGCGCCACCACATCCAGCCCGGCCCCGGCCAATCTGCCGCTATGCAACGCCTCCGCCAGGTCCGCCTCATTTACAAGGCCTCCACGTGCTGCATTTAGCAGAAATGCGCTGGGTTTCATTCTTGAAATAAGCTTCCTGTTCACAAAGCCGGCGTTTTCTGACGTCTGGGGGCAGTTGAGGCTGATGACATCCGCAGATTCAAACAACTCCTCCAGCGAGACAAAACTCACTGGCACAGCCCCAGGATCTGCCGGTATGCGCGGCGCATAAGCAATAATGCGCATGCCGTATGCCGACGCGATTCTGGCCACGGCCCTGCCGATATTGCCGTAGCCGACAATCCCCATGGTCAGCCCATACAGTTCGACAATCGAGCCTTTCCAGAAGCAGTAATCAGGGCTGGTGATCCACTCCCCGTTTTTGACATCCCTGTCATGCGCCCCCACCCTGACCGCCAACTCCAGCAGCAACGCCATGATCGTCTGGGCCACCGACTCGGTAGAGAATTCGGGGATGTTGGACACCGGAATACCGAGTTCAGCGGCAGCCTGCACATCCACGTTATTGTAGCCGGTCGCCAGCAGCGAGATATATTTCAAGTCCGGCAGTGCTTCAAGCACCGAAGCAGTTATATTGCACTTGTTTGTCAGCAGGATATCGGCGCTTTTAGCCCGTTCAACTATCAACTCCGGCGGTGTCCGGTCATAAATGGTGCATTTGCCAAGCGACTGCATCGCTGTCCAGGGATTGTCACCCGGATTTGTGGTGTAGCCATCAAGAATCACTATATTTGACATATTGACAAGAACCTTTCATTTCGTGGTATTTAATCTGAGAGCATTAGTTGCAAAAGATCAGTAACTTATAGGATGGAATTGCCTTAGACAGATCAACAGGAACTTTTACTTTATAATATAACCTGTTATTGACCTTTATGAGATGTGCTGGATATGACAAGACCCCTTAACCCCTGTATACCTAATTGTATACCTAGAGCCAAGAGGTCTATTAAGAAAGTAGTCATTCTAACTACCTGTATTTATTGGCTGGGGTACCTGGATTCGAACCAAGAGTGACGGAGTCAGAGTCCGTTGCCTTACCATTTGGCGATACCCCAATAAAGTGAATTGTTTTTTTAGCAAATCAAGGCCGTAACGTCAAGACTTTTTGCTACCCGAAAGCTTCAAAACCCACCGTCAGTGCTTTTATATTACCATCCATCATTTCCTGGTTTTGACCGAGCGCCGGCACAGCCTTTTCCAGCGATGCTATCAACGAGGCCAGCGAAAGCACCCCGCTTTTGGCCGCATAAGCGCCACAGGCGATCATGTTGACCATACGGATATCTCCCAAGCCGATGGCCAGACTATTCATCGGTATCGCCGCTGGCTCAATATCCTCCAGCTCAGTTGCTGTGCAATCAACCAGCGAAGAATTAATAATACAGACTCCGCCGGGCCGGACTTTGGCGGCATATTTGTCAAAAGATAGCTGATTCAGCAGGACAGATACTGACGGTCTGCCAACTACAGGCGATCCTGTGTCACCATCGCTCATTACTACGGTACAGGTGGCGGCACCTCCCCGCTTTTCAACACCGTAAGCAGGATAAAACGATACATTCAACCCCTGGCGAATACCGGCATAGCACAGCAAATTACCAGCAACCAAGACCCCCTGCCCACCAAAACCGGCTATAAAAACATCATGACGCATGTAAATCACTCCAGCTAAAGATTTGCAAGCTGCTTGATAATACCCAGCGGGAAACAGGGTATCAGTTCATCGGCGACACGCCGGTTGGCCTCAAGGGGGGTCATGCCCCAGTTGGTGGGGCATGCGGCCAGCAGTTCCACAAAGGCAAATCCCTTGCCCTCCTGCTGGTATCTGAAGGCCGTGGTGATAACGCTGCGGGCCTCCATCACATGTTTGGGGGTATTGAGCGCCACACGGGCCGAAAAGGCCACTCCATCAAGCTGTGACAGTAATTCAGCCATGTGCAACGGAGCACCATCCTTCTTGCGGTTACGGCCATAAGGCGATGTGGCTGTTTTCTGGCCCACCAGGGTGGTTGGGGCCATCTGTCCGCCGGTCATGCCATAGGTCGTATTGTTGACAAACACCACAGTCAGATCCTCGCCGCGGTTGGCAGCGTGGATAATTTCGGCTGTACCGATGGCCGCCAGGTCACCATCCCCCTGATAGGTGAAGACGATCCGGTCTGGACAGGCGCGCTTGACACCGGTTGCTACGGCAGGCGCCCGTCCATGTGGGGATTCCACCACATCTACATCCAGATAGTTGTACAAAAATACCGAGCAGCCGACCGAGGCGATGCCGATGGTCTTGTGCCTGATGTCCAGATCATCCAACGCATTGGCCACCAGCCTGTGCGCAATGCCGTGATGGCAACCGGGACAAAAGTGGGTTTCCGTATCCTTAAGGCTGAGCGGCCTGTTAAAGACCTGTTTCATACGGCACCTGCCCCGCAGACTTTACAAATCTGCTCAAACAGTTCTTCCGGGCTCGGCAAAGAGCCCGCGCCCGGAGTACGTCCGTAAAAGGAGACTTCCGCGCCACAGCGCACCGAAAGCCGCACATCATCAATCATCTGACCGGTATTCAGTTCCATCACCAGAAAACGCCTGCAATGTTCCGATACAGCCGCAAAAGCCCTGCCAGGGAACGGAAACAGGGTAATCGGGCGCAACAGCCCGACTTTCATCCCGTTTTCCCGGGCCATATCCACCGCGGTCCTGGCGATGCGTGCTACAGAACCGAATGCCGCCACAACCAGTTCGGCATCGGCGGTATACAGTTCTTCCCAGCGACATTCCTGCTGCTCCAGCTGCCGGTAATGTTCCTGCAAATGCCAGTGAAAGGCCTCCATTTCACCATCGCCCAGATGCAGCGAGCGCACGATATTTTGTTGCTGGCCTTCTCCGCGACCCCGCACCGCCCAATCTTTTGCCGGGAGACGGGTCTGCGGTCTGGGGTTGGCCATGATGGATTCCTTCATTTGGCCGATCATCGAGTCAGCCAGCACCATGACTGGCATGCGATAGATGTCGGCCAGATCAAAGGCCAGCATGGTCAGATCGTACATTTCCTGAACCGAAGCAGGCGCCAGCACAATCAGGCGATAACCGCCATGCCCCCCCCCGCGGGTAGCCTGCCAGTAATCGGCCTGCGAGGCGTCGATACCGCCCAGGCCTGGTCCAGAACGCATTACGTCGACGATGACCGCCGGCAGCTCGGCACCGGCCAGATAGGAGATCCCCTCCTGTTTAAGGGAAATGCCAGGCCCGGAAGAGGATGTCATGCAGCGTTTGCCGGCCGCTGATGCGCCCAGCAGCATATTAATTGAAGCGATTTCGCTTTCAGCCTGGATGAATTCGCCGCCCAGTCGGGGCAGCTCACGGGAAAAGAATTCGGGGATTTCACTCTGGGGGGTAATCGGGTAACCGAAATAATAGCGGCAGCCGGCCTCAATGGCCGCCATAGCCACAGCTTCGTTGCCCTTGACAAATAATCTCTCGGCAGCAACCTGCTTCACTGTCTGCTCCTTCAATCGCACTAATTCACTGAACTGCATACGGGTATAAAACTTACGCGACCAGCTTTCCTACCTGAACACCGTAATGGCCGAATCGGGGCACATCTGCGCGCACATGGCACATCCGGTGCATTTTTCCGCAGGGCCGAACCTGGCTACCAGATTCCCCTGGCTGCCAGGGGCTTGGCTCATCACAACCAGCCCGCGTGGGCAGACCGTGGTACACAGGGCACATCCTTTGCAATGTGATTCATCAATAACTATATGCGGCATACGCTATTCTCCCAGCCGCTTGCCCGGCACCAGATAGTTGAGCACATAGTCCTCTACTGCACCCTCCAGGCTGTTCAAGGGTTGGCTGTAGTCGGCCGCCTTTAGTTTGCCTGTATCTGCGCAGGTATAATACTGGTATTTTTCACGAATGGAATCGGGCATATCGATATATTCAATGCTGACCTGCCGTCCCAGCGCCTTGAATATGCCGGCCGCCAGACGGTTCCAGGTATTGGCCTCACCGCTGCCCAGATTGAATATGCCGCCCGCCTCCCGGTTTTCCAGAAAATGCAGCGTCATGTCCGCTGCATCCTTGACATACAGGAAGTCACGCATCTGCTCGCCATCCTTGTAGTCAGGCCGATGCGAGCGAAACAGCCTGATAGTGCCGTTGTCAACGATCTGTTCATAAGCCTTGAGCACCAGAGAACGCATCTCACCTTTGTGGTATTCGTTGGGACCGTATACATTGAAATATTTCAGGCCGACCATCCTGTCTAACACACCGTTGGCCCTGGCCCACATGTCAAACATATGTTTGGAATATCCGTACATGTTCAGCGGCCGCAGTTCATGCAGCTGGTCGGCGTCCTCGCAGAACCCCTTCAGACCATCGCCATAGGTAGCGGCGCTGGAGGCATAGATAAAGCGGATATCGTTTCTGAGGGCGAACAGCGCCAGTTGCTTGGTGTATTCGAAATTGTTGGCGATCAGGTAGGAGGCATCCTGTTCGGTGGTGGAAGAGCAGGCCCCCAGATGGATGATGGCGTCGATATGACCGTAGACAGCGGCCAGTTCATCCCGCTGCAGCATGGCGTAAAAGGCATCTTTTTCAAGATAGTCCCTGAACTTGAGCGGCGAGAGGTTTTTCCATTTTTCACTGCGTTCCAGATGGTCAACCGCCAGGATATCCTCACGGCCCAGGCTGTTCAGCCTCCAGATAATGGCGCTGCCGATCAGTCCTGCTGCTCCGGTTACTATAATCATAGATTTCTCCACCACTTCGTATTGTTGTCAATAGTTCATCTGTCGGCAAACACCATCAGACCGCGTTTATCAGACGCCACACGGCAGTTTGAGTATCCCAGCCTTTTCAGGCGCCACATGATGAAAGGTCCGGCAATAGGATGCACCCGGGGAAGTAGCAAGGGAAAACTGTCTACCGGCAGTGCCGTAATGGCCTTCCAGGTTGCTGCCAGGCTGTAGCCCCCCGACTGATGGCACTTTGCCCCAGAAGCGGACATCAGCTGTGCTCGCTGGTTTCGTGGAACTCCAGTTCCTTCCACGCGTCCATGGTGTTTTCGAGACGCCACTGGCTGCCGGCCATATAGGTCAGCTTCCCTTCGCCATCGATATAGACATGCATGGCCTCTTTCTTCTCGAATTCTTCGATTTTCTTCTTTTCACCGGTCACCCAGCGGGCGGTCACATAGCTGACCGGTTCAAAGGCCACCTTGACGCCGTATTCAAACTCGAGACGGTGCATGACCACATCAAACTGCAGCAAACCGACGGCCCCGATGACCCAGTCAGCGCCCATCAGCGGCTTGAACACCTGGGTAGCCCCTTCTTCGGCCAGCTGCACCAGCCCTTTTTCCAGCGCCTTGGACTTCATCGGATTGAGCAGGCGAATCTTGCGGAAATGCTCCGGCGCAAAGCTGGGAATACCGGTATACTTCAATTCCTCACCCAGGGTGAAAGTATCGCCGATCTTGATGGTGCCGTGGTTGTGGATACCGATGATATCCCCCGGCCAGGCCTCTTCCACATTGGTGCGATCCTGGGCCATGAAGATGGTGGCGTTGGCGATCTGCACATCACGTCCCAGACGCACATGGCGCACCTTCATACCACGGGTGAACTTGCCGGAACAGATGCGGAAAAAGGCGATACGGTCCCGGTGGGCCGGATCCATATTTGCCTGAATCTTGAAGGCAAAACCGCTGAACGGCTCTTCCAGCGGAGAGACCTTTCTGGTGGTGGTTTCACGCGGCAGGGGCGAGGGGGCATGCTGTACAAAAGCGTCCAGCAGCTGCTGCACACCGAAGGTATTGATGGCACTGCCGAAGAAAACCGGGGTCTGCTGACCGGCCAGATAAGCCTCCTTGTCAAAAGGATGAGCTGCCCCTTCCAGCAGTTCCACATCATTGCGCAGCTCATCCACCTGACTGCCCAGCAGTTCATCCAGCAGCGGGTCATCCAGGCCGGCAACGGTGATGATCTCACCGGTACCGTTGGCCGCCTCGGCGTCAAAGAAGGTCAGCTCTTTGGTATAAAGATGATAGGTACCGCGAAAACGCTTGCCCATCCCCACCGGCCAGGTCACCGGCGCAGTCTGGATGTGCAGGTTCTTTTCGATGTCGTCCAGCAGATCCAGCGGTTCCTGCCCTTCACGGTCCAGCTTGTTCATAAAGGTCATGATTGGCGTATGGCGCAGACGACAGACATCCAGCAGTTTCCTGGTCTGGGTTTCCACCCCTTTTACCGAGTCGATTACCATCAGTACAGAATCCACAGCAGTCAGCACTCGATAGGTATCTTCCGAAAAATCGTTATGACCAGGCGTATCCAGCAGGTTGATTTCGCAGCCATTGTAAGAAAATTTCATCACCGAGGATGTCACTGAAATACCACGTTGCTTTTCCAGCTCCATCCAGTCGGAGGTGGCATAGCGGGCGGACTTGCGCGCCCTGACCTCGCCGGCCTGCTGGATGGCCCCGCCGAACAGCAGCAGCTTTTCCGTGATGGTGGTCTTGCCGGCATCCGGATGGCTGATAATGGCAAATGTACGTCTCTTTTCTACTTCCTGTTGAATCAGATCTGTCAAGTGAAGCTCCTTACAATTTTACCGTTCTGTATACACTCAAAAGGCGGGAAAACCCGCCCTGTAATGCTTCCAAAGGTCATCTTCCGACCTCAGTTCCTGAAAACCAGCCGATCCAGGCACCATTGGCCACCACCAGCAATAACCAGATATAGCGCCATTCCCAGCAGGGCCAGATCATATTCAACGCCATGGCCACGACCGGGGGCACAGCCCATATTCAGAAAAAAACCATTGGCCCAGTGCACCTTGTACATAGCCACTGTCATCACCGCCGAAATGCCGAAGGCAGACAACCTGGTCAAAAAACCGGACAACACGCCGAATCCGCCGCCGAATTCAGCAATAATTGCCAACAAGGTAAAGATCGGCGGAATGCCGAACCTGTCTTCAAAGGTTCTGAATGTACCAGTCAGTCCTTGTCCGCCAAACAGCCCCAGCAGCTTTTGCGATCCGTGGGCCATCATGATCAGCCCCAGCGGTATGCGTACCATCAAAGGTGCAATCAGAGCGGCAGAATCAAATCCCCCCCTGGCCATGTCCGTTCCTCCCACTCTTCAGTTCAGCAGATACAATTCGTCTATAGTTAGCATGTAGTAATTATCCGGTCAATCTTTACTGTCAGGCGCTGTCTATTCATGCCCGATGACATTGGCACGCCAGTTGAACGACTCCAGTTGCGCCTCCAGCAGCTCCTCCATGGTCACTCCGCACACATCCAGCAACCGGGTGATCGCTTCAAAATCAGTCGCTTCGACCTTCTCTACCAATGCCAGCAGATTACCCAGTCGACCTTTACGCTCAAGCAGCGCCTTGCCCACATCTTCACTGAGGTTGAGACTGCTGATGATCTCCGACATGGTGATTTCATAAAGTATGTCCAGCTGGGACAGGATGCCGGTCATAAAAGCCGCCTCAGCATAATCCTCGGAATACCCTTTCTGCAGGATAAGGATCTCCATCATGCGGCCACGCACTGCCGCCATCTCAAGCAGCGGGTTGTTGGCGCCCCGCGCATCGCTGGTGACAAACAGGGACAACTGCGCCCAGCGGCGCAGGTTTTCAAATCCCAGCATGACAATGGCATGCCTAAGGCTGTTGATCTTCTGGCGCAGCGCCATGGCTACAGAATTGACCAGCCGTAACAGGCTGTAGGAAAGGGTTGGATTCTCTTTGAAGATCTGTTCCAGATCAGCGACCGAAGCCCCGCCAAGCAGTTGCTGCAGGAGTTTCATCATCGCCATGGCGGAGATATCAATCTTTTTACGGTTCAGCACCGTCGGGCGCTGAAAGAAGTACCCCTGAAACAGGTCAAAACCAAGCTTCATACAGATATTGAACTGTTCAAAGGTCTCAACCTTCTCGGCCAGGATTTTAACCGGTGAGCCGCGCAACCCTGAGACTACTTCCGGCAGTGCATCCATGCCGGTCTGCAGGATGTCAATCTTGACAATATCGACCAGTTCGTAAAGGGTCTGGTTGTCAGAGTTATACTCATGGTCATCAAGCGCAAGCATGAAACCGCGCTCTTTCAATTCCCGGCAGCGCTCGATGATCTGGTCGTCAAACACCATGAATTCTAGCAGTTCCAGCACGGTCTGCCCGGTAGGCATTAGCTCCACTTCTTCTGAAAGCAGCATGTTGGCCTGAACATTGATAAAGCCCAGTTTGCCCCCCAGCACTTCCTCAACACCGAATATGGAAAGCACCTGGGTAATGACGCTGGCGATAGCCTGGTTGTAATCCTCAATGATGGCGTAGCTGATGTCTGCTGATCTGAAAAGGAGTTCGTAACCGACAATTTCCTGATGTCTGTTCAGGATGGGTTGACGCCCCAGAAAAAATTTTTCCGTTTTTCTGTTCATTGCCTTCCTGACGCGCTGCAAGGAGCTGTCAACTTACCTAGGCAAGGCAAGTCCAACCCTTCCAGCTGCCTGGCTTAATCCGGGGCATTTAATCCCGCTTTACCCGCAAAGTCTCAAAACTTCAGCTGCAATCCCCTGCAATGGCAAGGTTTTATGCACTCCTCCCATCTTAACCGCCTCGCAGGGCATCCCGTATACTACACATGTTGTCTCGTCCTGGGCAACAGTTATTGCTCCCGCGTCATACATCTCACGCATGCCCCGGGCGCCGTCATCACCCATGCCGGTCATGATCACCCCCACGGCATTCTTGCCTGCATACCTGGCCGCCGAACGAAACAGCACATCAACGGAAGGGCGGTGGCGGGACACCAGCGGCCCCTCCTTGATTTCCACATAATAACGGGCACCGCTCCGTTTCAGCAGGGTATGATAATTACCCGGCGCGATCAGCACCCTGCCGCGCACCACACTGTCGTTATCAGCTGCCTCTTTTACCGTCACCCGGCAGGTTGTATCCAAGCGGTTGGCAAATGCCGTTGTAAAATGTTCCGGCATATGCTGCACAATGACGATGCCTGGCGAATCCTCAGGCAACATCTCCAGAAACACCTTCAGCGCCTCTGTCCCGCCAGTAGAAGCGCCGACGACCACGACCTTTTCCGTAGTCTGGATCATGGCCTTGCTGTTAGGTTTTTCCATAATAACATCAGCAGTCAGTTTCGGGGCCACCTCACGTCTGACCGGCTGGGGTCTGACCTTGTTTCTGGCAAGAGCCGCCGCCTTAACAGCATCACAAATCCTGATGCGTGACTCTTCAATAAATTGTTTGGTACCCATTTTGGGCTTGATGATGATATCCACAGCACCGAGCTCTAGTGCTTTCATGGCGGTCTCGCTACCGCTCTCCGTCAGGGTGGAACACATCACAACCGGAATGGGGTGTTGAGACATGATCTTCTGCAGAAATGTCAGGCCATCCATGCGCGGCATTTCCACATCCAGCGTAATCACGTCAGGAATGCAGCCCTTCATCCGCTCCGCCGCTACAAAAGGATCGGAAGCCGGTTCCAGAACTTCAATCTGCGGGTCAGAAGCAAGAATGGAAGACATGGTTTGCCTAACCAGGGCAGAATCATCAACAATTAGCACCTTTATTTTTGATGCCACACTCCCCTCCGTAAAAAAAGCCAAACCATGGGCCTGGCTTCAAATCTTTTGGTAGGTCGTAGATGACACCGCTTTCAGCGGCACATTAAGACCGTTGATGCTTTCAGAGTGTCCCAGAAAAAGATATCCGCCTGTGACGAGTTGATTGCAGAATTTATTTAACAGGCGTTCCTGCGTAGGCTTGTCAAAATAAATAATCACATTCCTGCAAAAAATCACGTCCAACTGATCGCTCATACCAAAATCCTGCATAAAATTCAGCCGGCGAAAATTGACCATTGAACGTAAAGCCGGAATCACCCTGACCAGCCCCTTGCTCCTGTCCCTGCTCTTGAGCAGATATTTCTTCTTCAGATTCAGTGGGATTGTATCAGCATTTTCTTCCGAATAAATTGCAGTGCGGGCTTTATCAAGGACAGCTGTAGAAATGTCTGTTGCCAGTATGGAGAAGCGGAAACCATGGTTCTGTTCGGCATATTCCGACAGAACCATAGCCATGGTATAAGGTTCCTCACCGGAAGAACAGCCGGCACTCCAGATCCTGAATGCCGAACGTAGACCACAACCGCGGCGAGATGCCAGTTCCGGGATGACCGATTTAACCAAAAAACTGAAATGGGCCGGTTCACGAAAAAAATCCGTCTTGTTGGTAGTGACGACATCCAGCAGATGAACCAGTTCTTCGGCCCTGCCCTGTGGGCTGAACACGTAATCAGCATAATCGCTGAAACTGCTCAGTTCCAGTTTTTTCAGTCTCTTATGCAGCCTGGCTTCGAGCATGGTACGCTTGGCTGGCGGCAGCTTGATGCCGATTTCTTCATAAATGAAGCTGCTGAAGCGGCCAAACTCCCTGTCATGCAATACCGGCGGAAGACCCGCATGATGTTTCGCCTCGGAATGCTTTTCCATCTTGTCATGTTATCCTGGATGTACTGTTAGACATAACGACCGCGAGCCAAGCATGGCAAGGCAGCTGAACTGACTGTTTTACAAACCTTCAGTCTGTCACTCCATATTGCCTGAATCAATGGCAGACAGTTCGTCACTGGAAAACACCTTGTCAATATCAAGGATAATAATGAAGTGCCCATCCTGTTTGCCCATCCCCTTGATGAACTCACGATTGAGCATGGTTCCCACATGCGGAGGCGGCTCGATCTTTTCCGGCTCAAGCTCGATCACTTCCTGAACTGAGTCGGCCAGGGCCCCCAGCACAATGATCTCTTCCTCCATCTGTACCTCAACCACGATTATACAGGTATTCAGCGTACGTTCGGTGGCCGGCAGACTGAATTTGAGTCTGAGATCAATAACCGGCACCACACTGCCGCGCAGGTTAATAACACCGCGCATGTACTCCGGTGTCTGAGGCACCTTGGCAATGGCCGTATATTCAAGGATTTCGCGTACCTTGGCCACATCAATGGCAAAAACTTCTTCGTCCAGTTTGAAGGTCAGGTACTGAACAGATTCGCTGATTTCCGAAGTGCCCATTTAATTCCTCCACAGTTGATTTCTTCATGCCGGGCTGACGACTAAACCCGGAAATAGCCAATAGTATCCTGCAGTTGTTCCGCCTGGCTGGAAAGTTCTTCAGAGGTTGACGCCATCTCCTCTGAAGCGCTGGCGTTCTGTTGAATGACGCCATCCAGTTGCTGGATGGCCTTGTTGATCTGGTCGGCGCCCACATCCTGCTCCTTGCTGGAAGCGCTGATCTCCTGGACCAGTTCCGCTGTCTTCTGGATATCCGGCACCATCTTGACCAGCATCTCTCCGGCTGTTTCCGCTATCTGAACACTCTTTGACGACAGGGTGCTGATCTCGCCGGCAGCGGCCTGGCTGCGTTCGGCCAGTTTGCGTACCTCAGAGGCCACAACAGCAAAACCCTTACCGTGCTCGCCGGCACGGGCGGCCTCGATAGCCGCATTCAAAGCCAGCAGGTTGGTCTGGCGGGCAATCTCTTCGATGATGGAAATCTTGGTGGCTATCTCTTTCATTGCACCGACGGTTTCGGTTACCGCCTTGCTTCCCTGAATGGCGTCGTTGGCGCTTTTTACCGCGATAGCCTCTGTCTGTGCGGCATTATCCGCATTCTGCTTGATGGCAGAGCTCATCTCTTCCATGGAGCTGGAGATTTCTTCCGCGCTGGCGGCCTGTTCCGCCGCCCCTTGGGAAAGCTGCTGGGCGGTTGATGAAAGCTGTTGGCTGCCGGATGCTACGTTTTCAGTAGCCTTGAGCACGTCACGTACCACCGTGGCAAGTTTTTCAACAAAGCGGTCAAAGTAACCGGCGGCCTCGCCAATCTCGTCTCGTCCCGCAATGTTCAGCCTGACCCGCAGGTCGCCATCCCCTTCGGCAATATCCTTCAGTATGGTCACCATACGCCCCAACGGCTTGAGGGCATTGCGTACAAAGACGTATGAAAGGAAGGCCAGAATACCGGCCAGCAACGCCCCCAGGCCGGCAATCACATATTTCAGCCGTTCATAAACGGCCAGATACTCGCTCTGTTTTTCTCCCACATAAAGCACGCCAATCACCTTGCCTGAGACATCCTTTATCGGATCATAGGCCGTGAAATAGGGAACACCAAGGATGTTGGCCTCGCCTCGATACCCCTTACCCTGTCTGATCACGGATTCGTGAGCCGGTCCGCTAAGTTTGGTGCCGACAGCACGGCCGCCATCATCCTTCATCACGTTGGTGGATACACGCACGTCACCCATGAAGATGGTGGCTGCGCCGCCAAACAGATGCTTGATTTTGTCAGGCAGCTCATAATTTTCATTGACAATATAGCTGCCAAAACGGAGTTTGCCATCATTAACGGCAACCTCCCCCCCCTTTACCAGCACCAGTTCATGGAAGGTCTTCATCCGTGCTTCCAGATCCTGCCCCGCCTTTGCCACAAGTACCTTGCGCATCTCCAGCAGGCATAATGCCGAACTGGCGGCCACGGCAAGCAGTACGCTGCAGATCGTAGCCAGCAGGAATTTGTGACTGAGTTTCAGGTTTGTCATGATTGACATAGCAGCACCTCTTGAAAGGGTTGCGCCAGGGTTTGACTAGAATTTTTCAAATTCGTCGTCTATGTGATCCGCACCGCCAGCCCCCATATCCAGACTGATGCCCCCCTGACTCTTCCGGGACGGCTTGGAAGGCATATGCGGGATGCCGGTCAGACCGCTCTGCGCCTTTTTACGGGCAGGCGCCCTGGCTGCTGTAGATCTTACCATCATGTTACCGTCAATCCTGAAGAAGCTGATGGTATCCTTAAGCTGCTCAGCCTGTCCCGACAGTTCTTCAGAGGTTGACGCCATCTCCTCTGA